>Ga0256897_1000234_pt1 | contig 12984 bp, 11 predicted proteins | sample MC6MC0670MT_FD_186336 | JGI IMG/M metagenome (GOLD analysis project Ga0256897, IMG submission 186336) | Metatranscriptome of enriched soil aggregate microbial communities from Iowa State University, Ames, United States - MC6-MC0670-MT... | ecosystem: Environmental > Terrestrial > Soil >... | reverse complement strand
ATCGGCACAAGTACAATTTACCGGAAAAGTAACCGATAATAAAAATGCCGTACAAACCGCGGTTTATATTGTTGAATCCGATGAGGAAGTTCAAACTGATGCTGAAGGAACTTTTACATATCAATTCGAAAATACAGGTATTTATCATATCAATATTGAAAACAGCAGCGGATTCATTCAGGCTTTTGAATTGAATCTAACAAAACCGGAAGAACAATTTGAATTTGTTTTATCAAACGAAAATCCGCAAACCGATTTATTGAACGAAATTGTGATATCGGGCACTATGAAACCCGTGCTTCGATCTGAAAGTTTGGTTCCGGTTGAGGTTTACACGCCAACTTTTTTCAGAAAGAACCCAACGCCCAATATTTTTGAAGCTTTGCAAAACGTAAACGGTGTAAAACCGCAGGTAAATTGCAGTGTTTGTAATACGGGCGACATTCATATTAACGGATTGGAAGGTCCGTACACTTTTGTTTTGATCGATGGAATGCCTATTGTAAGTGGCTTGTCAACGGTTTATGGTTTATCGGGAATTCCGAATTCATTGATCGAAAAAGTCGAAATTGTGAAAGGTCCGGCTTCGTCGTTATATGGCAGTGAAGCTGTGGGCGGATTGATCAATATCATTACAAAAAATCCGTTGTATGCATCAAAATATGCTGTTGATGTTTTTGGGACTTCGTGGGGCGAAATTAATACCGATTTGGGATTGTCTTTAAAAGTTTCAGATAAAGTTCACTGGTTAATGGGGGTGAATTATTTCAATTATTCCAATCCGATCGATAAAAATAAAGACGGATTTACCGATGTTACGCTTCAAGACCGTATTTCGATTTTTAACAAGTTTACTTTCGATCGAAAATCTAAAAAACAATTTGCACTGGCAACCCGCTATTTTTACGAAGACCGTTGGGGCGGACAAATGAATTGGAACAGAAGTCACCGTGGCGGAACCGATGTTTACGGGGAATCAATTTACACGAACAGATTTGAATTACTTGGTTTGTACGAACTGCCGTTTACCGAAAAAATTACGAGTCAGTTTTCTATTACGGCACACGATCAGAATTCAATGTATGGCGATACGCCGTTTATGGCAAAACAAAACATTGCTTTTACACAGTTTTATTGGGATAAAACCTACGGCAAGCACGATTTGTTAGTTGGAACAGCCGCAAGATATCAGATGTACGATGATAACAGTGCAGCCACACCAACAGCCGATGAAACGTTTATTCCGAGTGTTTTTGTTCAGGATTCGTACGAAATAAACAAGCATTTTAGTTTATTGGGTGGATTAAGGTACGATTATCATAAAGATCATAAAAGCATAATTACGCCACGTTTTGCGTTTAGATACGAATCTGATAAAGGAGATATCTTACGTTTAAATGCCGGAACAGGTTTCCGTGTAGTGAATTTGTTTACCGAAGAACATGCCGCGCTTTCGGGTGCTCGTGATGTAATTGTTTTAGAAGATCTAAAGCCCGAAAAATCGTATAACGTAAATGTAAATTATTTAAAAACCTGGATGTTGAAAGATGATTTTATCCTTCAGGCTGAAGCTGCTGCATGGTACACTTATTTTACCAATTCCATAATTCCAGATTACGACAGCAATCCAAACCAGATCATCTATAAAAATTTAGAAGGATATGCCGAAACTAAAGGTATCAGCCTAAATGTTGATGCGGTTTATGCCAACAATTTGAAAATAATGATGGGCGTAACGCTGCAAGATGTAAGCAAGGTAGAAGATAATGTACGTACACAACAAATGCTTACTGAAAAATTTTCCGGAACATGGGTTGTTTCTTATACTTTTAACCGTTTAAACCTAACCGCAGATTATTCGGGAAATTTGTACGGACCCATGCGTTTGCCTTTGGTTAGTGAATTAGATCCGCGTTTGCCGTATTCTGAAACCTACAGTATTCAGAATATTCAGTTAACTTATAAAGGTTTTAAGCATTTTGAATTATACGGTGGCGTTAAAAATTTATTGAATTGGACACCTAACAAAAACAATCCGTTTTTAATTGCCCGTTCTAACGATCCGTTTAACAAAAATGTTCAATATGATGCCAACGGAACGGCTTTGGTTACACCCGAAAATCCGTACGGTTTAGTGTTTGATCCTACATATATTTACGCACCAAACCAAGGCTTAAGAACGTTTTTTGGTGTGCGATACAACTTCTAAAATTATGTTAAAAACAAAACTATTTTGATAATTAATTTTGCTATGTTGTTGTAATTCAATATATTTGCTTTTGTGTGAAAATTTAAAGGTAGTTTTTTGCAACGAAAAAAGCCTATCTTTGCCAGCAAACAACAATAAATATAACTATGTACACAGGTTTACAACATGCGCATTCTTACATTGCTTTTGCGGCTTTAATCTTACTGATTGTAGCATCGATAAATGCAATTATCGGGATGACATCAAACAAAGAATTTAAAGATGGCGATCGTAAATTATCGTTATTCGCTTTAATTTTTACACACACACAATTGTTAATTGGAATCATACTTTATTTTGTATCTCCAATGGTTCAGTCTTTTTCAGTTGCAATGAAAGACAGTACATTACGATTGTATGCTTTAGAACACCCGTTAATTAATATTATAGCAGTAGTATTAATTACAATTGGTTGGTCGCGTCATAAAAAAATGACAACAAGCAAAGCAAAATTTAAATCAATTGCAATCATGTTTGCTTTAGGAACCATTTTGATTTTATCAAGAATTCCTTGGAGCGCTTGGTTATAAAATACAATTCTTAATTCTGTAAAAAGAAAAAAGAATTATCTTGTCTTTACAAGAAAAAAAGAAGTTTAATTAAATTACAATTTATGAAGAAGCATTTTTCATTAATTTTAGCAGGATTAGTAACACTTACAGTAGTAACTGGATTTAGTGTTGTAACAAAAAACAATGAGACGGATAACAATGTAAAAGTTGTAGGGAAGGAATTAGCGTATGCAGAAATAGCAACAGCTAATAATTTGAGTAAAGATTCTTCTAAAATAAACGAAAAAGAAGCTGAATTAAAAAGTGAATTAATTAAGTTAAATGCTGAACTAGAGGCTTTAGAAAGCGAAGTGGAAACAGTTCACGAAGAAACCAAAGCGTCTTACTACCACGATAAATTCAACGGTAAAAAAAAACAGCAAGTGGCGAGGTTTTTAGTAATAAAAAGTACACTGCAGCGCATAAAACATTGCCTTTTGGAACTAAAGTGCGTGTAACAAATCTTACAAATGATGAAGAAGTGATTGTTGAAATCAATGATCGCGGACCATTCTCTAAAGGACGTCAGTTAGATTTAAGCAAAAAAGCTTTTATGGATTTAACCCATAACCGCAATCACGGTACATTAAGCGTTAAAGTTGAAGTGTTACCGGAAGATTACGAAGACAAGAAAATCGAAATACAAGAAGAATTGAATGTAGTAACTTCGGTTCCAAATGATTTAGACTTACATGAATTTGCGTTATAGCCTTTTTAGTATCTTAATAATATTGTGTTTTGCAAGTTGTAAAACGGCAAATCGCACAAAAAACACAAAAACCTCATTGTATAAAGATGAGGTTTTTGCATGTTATTACCACAATAAATTTAACGGCAGAAAAACAGCAAGCGGCGCCGTATTTTCTAACAGTAAATTAACAGCAGCGCATAAAACACTGCAGTTTGGCACTAAAGTTAAAGTTACCAATATAGAAAACGATAAAAGCGTAATTGTAGAAATTAACGATCGCGGACCGTTTACAAAAGGTTTGGAAATTGATTTAAGCAAAAAAGCATTCGATGCCATTTCGCACGATAAAAAAGCGGGTAAACTTCAGGTTAAATTAGAATTGATTAACGATTCCAAGAAGTAAAAGGCACATTGCTTAAATACGCATTGTAATAACGCTCGTCGCCCGTTAATTCTTCGCCCAGCCAGTCTGGTTTTTCAAATTGCTGATCTGCTGTTTCCAATTCTACTTCGGCAATAACAAGTCCTTTGTTTGCGCCTTCAAAAACATCAACCTCAAAAACAATAGTATCAAACGGAATTAAATACCGGGTTTTATCAATCACAAAATCTTCGCACAGCAATAAAAGCGCTTCGGCATCTTTAATGTCGATCTCTTTTTCCCACTCAAATCGCGATAAACCATCGGCAGAACTTATGCCTTTCACAGTAATAAATCCCTTATTTCCTTTGGTACGCACGCGAACCGTTCGGTTTTTATCGGTATTCAAATACCCTTGAGTTATCTTGTAGCTTTCTTTAGCATTCGCCAAAAAAGTAGTACTTTTAACGCTGAATTTTCTTTCAATTTCTAACATTGATTTTCTGGATTTTCTTCGAAATCAAATATCGTAAAAAAGAATTTATGAGTTTAATAAAAAAACAGTTAACCTATAAAAATGTCAATGAAATATTTACAAAATACATTGTAGATGATCAGGTGGTTTTACAAGAACGACTGTATTTTTTATACGATTTGGTGCGATATTACCGACCAAGAAATCCAAAAGCAGTTGCCAATATTACCTTGCGCGAACTGTTGGATCATTTGATTGAATTCGACAAACACCGTGTAATTCTTGCCAATTATCTGAAAAATATTCTGTCGGGCAGATCTTTCCATAGAATGGTTTCAGATGCTGGTATTTTGCAGGATTCAGATTTTTTGTACGAGATCAGAAAGCGGATTTCGGCAAAAATACTTCCTTATCAACCGCAAAGAGATACATTGGAATATGCCTTAAATCAGGTTTTTTATAAGGAAAACGATTTTGTATGGATCAATAAAATTCCTTTAGCCGAATTAATTGAACTGGTTGAAATTTTACAGATCAAGGATATTTATAGTTTTGAAAAAGCCGATGACGGCGCTTTGTCTGAAATATTGTATGCCATGGGACTTTTAACCCAGCGAATGAGCGGGCGTTCAATGGAAACCAGTATTTTGAACATGATACCGAAATACAACCATTTGGGCAGTCCTTTTTTAGGTTTCGAAAGCGAGTTTTTAGAGATTGAAAATCGTTTGCGAAAAGGCGAAATACAGTTTGTAGATTCCAATGATTTAAACTACCGACAAATGGTTATTTTGTACAACCAGTGTGTAGATTTGGTTAAACACGCCTATAAAAACAGTGCAACATTTGGTATCACGCTTAAAGTAAATCAAAGCTTGCTGCGTATAAGACAGCAATTAGAGAGAATTCAGATTTTAATGAATTTTATGGTTGTAGATCATTCACAAGACCGAATCGAAAATACCGTAAGATTATCTTTACGATTAATAGAATACAACTGTTATAAAAACAATATCAGCAAATTAATTGCAGAAAGTACGCAGGTTGTATCGTACGAAATTACGCAGTATACTGCCAAAACAGGTGAGCATTACATTACCGAAACCGCCAAAGAATATTTTTCAATGTTTAAAGCATCAATGGGTGCGGGACTCGTGGTTGGTTTCTTATGTATTTTTAAAGTGTTGTTGTCTAAAGCAACTACCAGCGATTTTGGCTTTGCCTTTTTGTACAGTCTTAATTACGCTTTCGGTTTCATTGTAATTTACTTATGCGGTTTTGCGTTGGCAACAAAACAGCCTGCAATGACAGCATCAACCATAATAAAAGCAATTGAAGAAGGTAGGAAAAATCAGACATCAACAACCGAACAACATAGCTCTTTTGCTAAATTGTTTGCGCGCTTGTTCCGTTCACAGTTCATTGCGTTTGTGGGAAACGTTATAATGGCTTTTGCCGTAGCATTGCTTTTAATTTGGATAATTGACAGCATTACTGGAATAAATATTACCGATACCAAATGGCATACGTTGCTAAAAGATTCAAGTCCGGCACATTCGTTAGCTATTTTTCATGCGGCTATTGCGGGCGTTTTTCTTTTTCTGTCGGGAATTATTTCAGGAAATGTATCAAACAAAAACAAGCACAATCAGGTGTATTACCGCATACAGGAAAATCCATTTTTAAAATCGACCATAGGTGCGTATAAAGCAAACAGATTAGCTGGCTGGTTAGAGAAAAAATGGCCAGGGATTATTTCTAATCTTTGGTTTGGTGTTTTTATGGGAAGTACGCATTCCATCGGTATTTTTTTAGGTTTGAATTTGGATATCCGTCACATTACTTTTGTGAGTGGAAACATTGCATTAGGTGCTTACGGAGCCGATTTTCAACTAACTTGGACAACATGGATGTGGTGCGTTTTAGGTTTGTTTTTTGTAGGATTTATGAACTTTATCGTAAGTTTTGGTTTGTCGTTAGGATTGGCATTCCGATCAAGAAATATTCCGTGGACAGAAGTTTTCTCTTTACAGAAATCAGTTTGGAAACACTTTAAAAAACAGCCGCTGCATTTCTTTTTTCCACCTCGTAAAAGAAAAGAAACTGTTATTAATTGATTTAGATTGTAATGGAAATAAATCAGACGCATCGCAAAATAATTCATGTAGATATGGATGCGTTTTACGCTTCGGTAGAACAGTTAGATTTTCCTGAATTAAGAGGTAAACCACTTGCAGTGGGCGGATCTGAAGAGCGAGGTGTAATATCGGCAGCAAGTTACGAAGCGCGTAAATTTGGAGTTCGAAGCGCCATGAGCGGTAAGCTCGCAATAAAAAAATGTCCGGAATTAATCTTTGTAAAACCACGTTTTGGTCGATACAAAGAAGTATCAAACCAAATAAGACAAATCTTTTTAGAATATACCGATCTGGTAGAACCATTGTCGTTAGACGAAGCTTTTTTAGATGTAACAGTTAATAAAAAAGGGTTGAAAAGCGCCACCTTAATGGCAGAAGAAATCCGATTGAAAATCTTTCAAACTACAGGATTAACAGCATCGGCAGGAATTTCCATCAATAAATTTCTTGCAAAAATAGCAAGCGATTACAACAAACCAAACGGACAAAAAACAATTAAACCCGACGAGATAATTCCGTTTTTAGATTCGTTAGAAATTAAACGCTTTTTTGGTGTTGGTAAAAAAACCTGCGAGAAAATGTATCATCTGGGTATTTTTACGGGTGCCGATTTACGCCAAAAAACGTTAGATTTTTTAGAACATCATTTCGGAAATTCGGGTATTCATTTTTATCAGCTGGCTCGCGGTATAAGTAATTCTGCGGTTGTGCCAAATCGTTTGCCAAAATCAATCGGTGCAGAGCGAACATTTCAAGAAAACTTTACATCAATCATTCCTTTAAAAGAAAAGCTAACCGATGTTTGCGAAGAAGTTTCAACCCGACTACAAAAACGAGATCTTTCGGGTAAAACAATTACCCTTAAAATAAAATACAGCAATTTTAATTTACAGACAAAAAGCTTAACGTTGCCATATTACATAAGCAGTTTTGATTTGTTGTTGGATACTTCTTTAGAGCTGTTACAACAAAGCACTTTAAAAACTTCGGTACGCTTAATTGGTATTCAGGTAAGTAATTTAAACATCAACCAAAAAAAAGCAGAATATGTGCAGTTGAAGTTTGGGTTTTAGAAATAAAAAAACTCAAACCGAAGGGTTTGAGTTTTTTAGAAATAGTATAATATAATACTAGAAATTTTTGTAAGTAACATTAATTTCTGCTGGCGTATATTCCTGTCCTACAACAATTTTGTCAGAAGGAATTGCAGTTCCCATAACATCACCATTCAAAGATTTTGCAATAGCGTTGTGTACAAAATCAGGTTTGTTACCTTTTCCGCCATAGTTACTAGTGTAGTTAGATTGTTTTAAAACAACTCCGTCTTGAACTACATAAACAATATATTTTAAATCTGTAGCAATACCATCAGTAAATTTAAAAGAAACATTAATTTTACCACTAGTTTCTGTTAAGCTTGATGCGATTTTAATACCAACTTCAGAATCAGTTTTAGCCATAGCTAATGCTTGAGCAGTTTTCATTGCATTACCGCTAGCAGCTTCCCATTCAGCAGATCTGTTTAAAACAGCAAACGGATAACCTCTTTGGTTTGAAGGAATTCCAAATTTTTCCCATAAAGCAGTTGATAATTTTCCTTCATGTGGTGAAAATGCAAATTTATCTCCGTTATGTAAAGCTACAGGAACAATTTTATCACCATTGCTTTTTTCTAGTTCTTCAATAGAAAAAGTTACGCGAGGGCACCATCCGCACCAAGCACCGGTAAAATCTTCAATTAAAACTCTGTGTTGAAATTTTGTTCCAACCATTACATAGTCTTTTGTTTTATTTGCATCTGCTTGTTGTACGTTGATTACGTCACCATTTGCATTTAAAACAGCAACCACAACTTTCATTTTTTGTGATTGATTTTCTTCTTCTTTAGGAGAATCATCAGATGATGAACAACTCATTACTAATCCGCCCAAGGCAATCGTACTTAAAAAAAGTAATTTTTTCATAAAGTCAGCTTAATTGTTTGTTAATTTAAAACAAAGTAAACGTAAATTTTTTGAGAATAAAAAAAAAAGTTGTTAAAAAGTTTTATAAATTTGTTTTTCCAATTTATTTAAATAACTAATATGTTAAAAATTAAAGTGTTTGTTGCGTTTCTATTACTAAGCTTTTCTAGTTACGCACAAAAGTTACCTAATGTAACATTAAAAGATTTAGACGGTAAATCTATTAACATGTCTAAGTATAATAATTCTGATAAGCCAATAATTGTAAGTTTTTGGGCAACTTGGTGTGGTCCGTGTGTTAAAGAGCTTACTGCTATTAATGAAGTTTACGCCTCTTGGCAAAAAGAAACTGGTGTAGAGCTAGTGGCGGTTTCTATTGACGATGCTAGAACAAAAGCAAGAGTTAAACCTCAGGTTAAAGGTAAATCATGGAAATATACCGTAGTCTTAGATGAAAACCAAGAATTAAAGCGTGCTTTAAATGTAGGTAATGTTCCTTATACTATGGTGATTTACAAAGGGAAAGTGGTTTATTCACATTCTAGTTACACGCCAGGTATCGAAAACGAAATCTACAAACATGTTAAAAAAGCTATTGGTAAGTCGTAATGAAATCTAAATATTTAGTTACAGCAGGCTTAATAGTATTGTTGTCTTACCAAGGTAAAGCTCAAGTTAATGTGGGTATCGAATCTAATTCTCAATACTACACAGAAGACGATAAAATTAAATTAGACGAAAGTGCAAAAGAAGATCCTTTTCGTTCAAATAACTATATAAAGATAGATTATCTTAAGAATTATTTCGAGGTAGGTTTACAAGCTGAAGGTTATCTTCCAAAAGCACTTTTAAATTATAATCCCGAATTAGAGGGAATGGGCATAGGAACTGTTTATGCCCGATACAATAACTACGATAAAGGTGTAGATATTACATTAGGACATTTTTACGAGCAATTTGGTAGCGGTTTAGCTTTGCGTTCTTGGGAGGATAGAGCATTAGGTATTAACAATGCTATTTTTGGGGGGCGTTTTAAAGTGCGTATGCATCCTTCAACCAATTTAACATTATTAGGTGGTAAACAACGTGTTGGTTTAGGTTTTGATTTATCTGACGGAATTATTTACGGTGCCAATGCAGAAGTTGATATCACAAATATTTTACAAAAAGATAATTATCTGCTGAAATTTGGAGCTTCCTTTGTTGGACGTCGCGAAGACATATCTGTTGAGTATCCTACGGTTGATCCAAATACAAACGTAATGTCTACAAGATTAGATTACGTTGGTGAAAAATTCTCAATTGGCGGTGAATACGTTTATAAAACAGAAGACGTTCTGGTTGAAAATTTAGGTACAATTTTTCCTGAAAGATCAGGTTACGGAAATGCCTTTTTAGTTAATATGGGTTATACCGTTGAAGGTTTTGCGGCAAATGTTAATTTACGTAGAATGGAAAATATGTCATTTTTCTCAAACCGTGAGTTAACAGGAAATGCATTTAATGTAGGTATGATAAATTATGTTCCAGCATTAACAAAACAATACGATTTTGCTTTACAAAATATCTTTGTTTATCAATCTCAACCTAAATATGGGTATATGAATATTCATAAAATTGGTGAAATTGGCGGACAGTTCGATGTATTTTATGAACTTAAAAAAGAAACTTTTTTAGGTGGTAAATATGGGGCAAATTTAATTGTGAATGGATCCTATTGGGCTGGTTTAAAAACAGAAGAACAGCCAGATGGTAATCTTAAATCTACAGGTTTTGCAGATTTTGGTCAGAAATATTATCGCGATTTTGCTGTTGAATACAGAAGAAAATGGTCTGAAAAATTCAGTTCAATTTTTATGTATCTTAATCAGTATTACAACAGAGAATATGTTGAAGAAACATATGGACAGATTCATTCAAATGTTGCTGTGGCAGAAGGTTTGTATTTTTTCAAACCAACTAGTTCGGTTCGTTTAGAATTACAGCATCAATGGGCAGACGGAGATCGTAAAAATTGGGCAGGTGGTACATTAGAGTATATGCCAAATAGTAAATTTTCATTCTTTGTGCATGACATCTATAATTATGGAAATGATGACCCTGATATGCAGTTACATTATTACAGTGTTGGAGGAAGTTTTACTAAAGGTGCAACTCGTGTTGCTGCAAGTTACGGGCGTCAACGCGGAGGTTTAATCTGTGTAGGTGGTGTTTGTAGAATGGTGCCAGAGGCTACAGGATTTACTTTAAACCTAACAACAAATTTCTAAATAACTTAAAGTCTGAATATTAATTCAGACTTTTTTTGTTGATTTTTAGGAAGATAAAAAAAAACAACGTAAATTTGCACCACTTTTTAGTAGAAGATAAAGGAATGTGCTAAAAGGTTGAAACATAAATCAATAACAACTTCTGTTTAAAACTTCGTTACAATCCTTAAATAAACAGAATACAAATTTATTATCAGACATGTCTGAACAAACACAAAACGCAAAAGAATTTTTAGATACTTTCAACTGGGAAAGTTATGAAAACGGTATTGATGCAGTTGATGCTCAAAACTTACAAGAATTCGAAGATTTAGTAGAAAAAACTTTTATCTCAACTGGTGAAGAAGAAGTTGTAGAAGGTGTAGTAGTAAGAATCACAGACAGAGATGCAATCGTTGATATCAATGCTAAATCTGAAGGTGTTATTTCTTTAAACGAGTTCCGTTACAATCCTAACTTAAAAGTTGGTGATAAAGTAGAAGTTTTAATCGACGTTCGCGAAGATAAAAACGGTCAATTAGTATTATCTCACCGTAAAGCTCGTACAATCAAAGCTTGGGATCGCGTTATCGCAGCTCATGATACAGGCGAAATTGTTAACGGTTTTGTTAAATGTAGAACTAAAGGTGGTATGATCGTTGACGTATTCGGTATCGAAGCATTCTTACCAGGATCTCAAATCGATGTGAAACCAATCCGCGATTACGATCAATACGTAAACAAAACTATGGAATTTAAAGTTGTTAAAATCAACCACGAATTCAAAAACGTAGTAGTTTCTCACAAAGCATTAATCGAAGCTGATATCGAAGTTCAGAAAAAAGAAATCATCGGTCAGTTAGAAAAAGGTCAAGTATTAGAAGGTGTTGTTAAAAACATTACTTCATACGGTGTATTCATTGATTTAGGTGGTGTTGACGGATTAATCCACATTACAGACTTATCTTGGTCTCGTATCAACCACCCATCTGAAGTATTAGAATTAGACCAAAAATTAAACGTTGTAATCCTTGATTTCGATGACGAGAAAACACGTATCCAATTAGGTTTAAAACAATTAAACGCTCATCCATGGGATGCTTTAGACGCTAACTTAAACGTTGGTGACAAAGTAAAAGGTAAAGTAGTTGTTTTGGCTGATTACGGTGCATTCATCGAAGTTGCAGAAGGCGTAGAAGGTTTAATCCACGTTTCAGAAATGTCATGGTCAACGCATTTACGTTCAGCTCAAGATTTCGTAAAAATCGGTGATGAAGTAGAAGCAGTTATCTTAACATTAGATCGCGATGATCGTAAAATGTCATTAGGTATCAAACAATTATCAAACGATCCTTGGACAGACATTACATCTAAATACCCAGTAGGTTCTAAACATACAGGTACAGTTCGTAACTTTACAAACTTTGGTGTTTTTGTTGAATTAGAAGAAGGTATCGACGGTTTAGTTTATATCTCTGATTTATCTTGGACTAAAAAAATCAAACACCCATCAGAATTTGTTAACGTAGGTGACAAGTTAGATGTTGTTGTGTTAGAATTAGATGTTGAAGGTCGTAAATTATCATTAGGTCACAAACAAACTACAGACAATCCATGGGATGCTCACGAAGCAGCTTACGGTGTAGGTACAGTACAAAACGGTACAATTGCAGACTTGAACGATAAAGGTGCAACTGTAAACTTCGAAGAAGATGTAGTTGCATTCATTCCAACTCGTCATTTAGAGAAAGAAGACGGTAAAAAATTGAAAAAAGGCGATACAGCTGATTTCAAAGTTATCGAATTCAACAAAGAATTCAAAAGAGTTGTAGCTTCACATACTGCTACTTTCCGCGAAGAGGAAGAGAAGAATGTAAGAGCATCCGAAGAAAAAGTTTCTTCTAACAATTCATCAAACGAAAAAACAACTTTAGGTGATATCGACGCTTTAGCAGAATTAAAAGCTAAAATGGAAGGTAAAAACTAATTAGTTTTCTCCAAATAAATTAAATCCCGTTAGTTCACTAGCGGGATTTTTTTGTTTTTTGGCGTTCCCCTTACATTCAGTTTCAAAACTAAATTTGAAAAAACTCAGCATAGAATCTAACAGGAAATTGCAGTAAGCAGTCGGGTCGGGCAATTCGCTCCAAGTCCTCGCTCGTCGTGCCTCCTCGCTGCGGGCTATCCGCTGCTATCCCTAACGCAGTTTTCGTTTTAGGTTTTATGGTGTAAGTTTTAAGCTTTTTGTCTTAAAGAAAATCTTGGAAAATCTATAAATCTGTGGTTAATAGTTCAAAGTTCAAGGTT
>Ga0256897_1000228_pt1 | contig 13062 bp, 8 predicted proteins | sample MC6MC0670MT_FD_186336 | JGI IMG/M metagenome (GOLD analysis project Ga0256897, IMG submission 186336) | Metatranscriptome of enriched soil aggregate microbial communities from Iowa State University, Ames, United States - MC6-MC0670-MT... | ecosystem: Environmental > Terrestrial > Soil >... | reverse complement strand
GTGCATTTGGTACAACGGCTTAATAATTGTCTGTGCATAAAGTACATTCGTCCGATACGAATTGGTCCAATTTATTGTCAATTTATGCGGTAGCTTTACCTGCATCATCAAATTACTTTGAAAAGACCAAAGATTTCGATCAATCGATAGGTCATTTAGCTCATCAGGCATATTTTTATAGTGGATATATTGGGCCTGGCCAAAACCGTACAGTGTTAAGTTCCTAAAAATTTCCTGGCCCACATTCAAGGAAATAGCAGCACTCCGAACAGCCTCAATATTTTGATAAGTCTGTGTATAATTCTTTTCATTAAGCTGATGGATCATGGATATATAATTTCGATGGTTAAGGAAAGTTACACCAATATTCCAACGCTGGCCATGCACATATTTTAGCTCCATATTATCGGTCAGTTGTGGTACCAAATGAGCATTGCCCTGGTAGCTCGTATTGGCATCAAAAAAGAATATTGCAGGATTCAGATCCTGATAGTTGGGACGCACGATCCTTCGTCCATAAGCAATTTGTATGGCTTTGTTATTTTCTTTGTTGATTTTGTAAATGCCAAACAAAGTTGGGAAAAGATATAAAGTTTGTTTACGCTTACCCTGTCCCACATACACATCGTTAATTTCAGTATGAAATTGTGAATATTCAGTCCTTAACCCCAGCTTAAATTCCCACTGTTTTAATTTCACCTGAAAATCTGTATATAGTGCTTCGAGATACTCCACTTGCCTAAATGCGCTTTCAAGTGCGTCTGCATCCCGCAGATCTTGGTCAGTTTTCCCTTTTTTGTAATATCCACGTGAGCTACGTGCCGATCGGCTTAGCTGGAACCCAGCATCCAGCGCAAATCGTTCTTCAAATTTTCGCTGGAAATCGGTCTTAAGTCCAAAAAGCTCAACAGCAAAAGGATTGTTGGAATATAGCTCATCTTTACGCTGATGTGCAGCTCTCTGCATGATCATTGTTATTAGATCTTGCCACCTATTGCTTGTATATTTTAGGTAATCGACATCCCATTGAATTGATGTCTTTTTGTTTTCAGCTGCAAAATCGTAGTGTAGGTTAGCACTATTTTTATGAACAGGATTGCGCAGGTTACTCCATGATGACGTGGATTGAAACAAGTCACCTGCGTTGGAAAAACCGGTCTTATAATCCCCTAATTCCTTATAGTTATTTTGAAGAAAATTCCAGTTCAATTCGATCGAAGAATTCTTGCTTATCCGATAATCAAGTCCGATTCGTGCATTCAATTCCAATGCATGATTACGCTCTTGGTTATGCTGAGTAATTGTATTGATCACATGGTCCTCCACTACCAATTTACGTTCGCGAGTGACATCGAAATAATTGGAAGACCGCGCAATTGAAAACCCCGAGTTGATGGTCCATTTTTTTGTGCCATATTGGATCAGCATACCATTGTTGTATTTCCACAGCTGGCCCTTTGATCCTCCCAAAAATACAGTTCCTTTCAACCCTTTTAATACATCCCTTTTTGTTCTAATATCAATTACTCCAGCATAGCCTTCAGCACTCCATTTTGCTGGCGGTATCGACATTAAATCAATGTTAGCGACTGATGTCGCCGGTATAGATTTCAGATAACTTATCAATGCTATCCCATTGAGATGAGTTTGTTTACCATCTACAGTAACTAGCACACCCATTTTGCCTAAGAAAGATAGATTCCCTAATTCATCGATCTGTAAACTCGGAATATTATTCAATACATCAAATGTATTCCCATTTAATAAAACAGGATTGCTTCTAAGGTTGATTCGTACACGATCTAGAAGTTGCTGTTCAAGTGCTGTGTTTCTCTTTACTTCAACTGTATCTATTTTTTGTGGCTCCAGACCAAGTGGTTTCAATATGACACTATCCCGCGATTGTACCGTTTTCTTCGGCTTTACCTGTGCCAATAAAAGACACGGCAAGCCCAGGGATAACCATAATAGTATCCTAAATCTCATGCTGTTTTATCCGTTAAAATTTATTGATCGAAGCTTTGATCTATTGCATTGGCTAATTTTTGGACAAAATAAAGTTTTACATTTTTATCTATTGCATTGATATTGTCCAGATCAAGTAAGAGTGCAGGTATTTTTGCATTACGTAGAACAGCGTGTTTCGTACTAATCTGAGGCCGGCTTACCTGCAATCCATTTTGTTGAAGTTTCTGATCTAGGCTAAATGCAAACCTATGATTATGCTGTTCAAGCACATTATTAGTAACCCCTGATTGGTACAAAATCCGAATCGGGAGCATCTCTTTTGTTTCTATGCGATCAAAATGAATGGAAAGAAATAAATCCCCTTCCAAATTGGATCGTTCCTTCAACGTTTTAAACTCGTCACCTGCACGCGATAGTAACACTTTATATCCTTTACGCTCTAATTCCTGTTTCAAAAGCAAACAAGTCTCCCAAGCCAACGACTTTTCCGTCAATCCAGAAAAGGCTGTGGCTCCCACATCTTTTCCTCCATGTCCTGGATCTAAGACAATAGTTTTTATAACTCCTCCTTTTTCGGAATGAAAAATGGAGTACCACGAGCTCCGCGGTGGATTGATAAACGAATAAAACAATAGTAAAAAACATAAGACTGGAACAGCCAATATGTATCTCCATTTTGATCGGGCGGAGGATGGTTTAGTCATCATTACCTGGATACGTTCAACCAACTCATGCTGATTATTAAACAAACTGCTCTGCAATCCAATCGGCTTTTCCTCCTGCGAAAAGGCAAGTAAAAAACGAGCATACCTGCTTTGACTGTACTTATTAGCCAAAATACGATCAACTTGGTATTCATGTGTTAAGTACAATTGACTGCGCAACCAATAAACCAATGGATTCACCCAGAAAAGACAACGGAAGAATTCCATAACCCATTTATCTACCCGATGCTTGAATAGAATATGTTGGCTCTCATGTTCAAAAATTAATTGTCCCGCTGCTGTGTCGAGCAACCGCTCCTCCATGACAATAACATGTTGTACAGAACAGTTTACATATTGATCAAATGGATCTACGACAATAAATCCCTCGCGTTCATGCTGATCTAACTGCCTAATTTTCCTACTTAATGTCATGTAGCGGACAATACAACGCAGTAACAAAAAGACTGTGACGAACACATAGAAATATGCAAGCCAATGACCAAGCGAAAGTGAGCTCCACAGCGAATCAGTCATTTCTTCTTCCGCGATCAGATCTCCGTCCATTTTTGCTGTATTTAATACTGGTTCGATCTGCCCTATTCCTGAAGCCGTTGCTACCGACGAAAAGAATATTTCCCCTATACGGACCTTGCCAAAGGGCAATAGCACGCTAAACAGGCAAAGACCAATTAAAAAATAGCGGTTCCATTGGAAAAAAGAAAGACGATTGATGACAAGGAAATAGAGTGCCGCACCCAACATCAGACTACAATTGACCTCAAGCAGATAGTAAAGTAAATTATTCATGATCTTCATTCTTTTTGATGAGCTCTTCTATCTTCTGTATATCTCCAGAGGACAATTTCTTTTCCTTTACCATAAAAGACAAAAGATTTTCGACCGAGTCGTCGAAGTAGTTATCCAGTACCCTCGAAAATGAAAATTTTCTATACTGCATTTTTGAAATCAATGGATAGTATTGATAAGTCTTTCCAAAAGCCTTATAACCTACATAACCTTTCTTTTCCAGTATTCGAACAATCGAGGAGATTGTATTGTAGGGAATTGAATTAGTTGGGTCTAAATGCTCAATGATATCTTTAACAAAGACTTCTTTTAGATGCCAGATCACCTGCATGACCTCTTCTTCTTTTTTTGTTAGTTCTTCCATAACATAAAGCTATAACTTATTCTTCAGTTATACAACTTATTTTTCAGTTTAAAAACTGAAAAATAAGTTGTATAACGAATTTCAATAAAAAAAAGAATACTAAGTCTTATTTCTACTTCTTTAGCAATCTCGAAAAGAAGAAATATGCAGCCACTAAGAAAATGATAATAACAATAAGGACGGCAACCTCTTGACCACCTATCCCCCAGTTCATACTATTCATACCTTCTTTATAAAAGTTAAATTATCCATTGCTCACAGCGATCCAAAAATACTTGGTCCATATCCGCGCCAATACCCGGTTCATCCGAAATATGGATTTTGTAGCCATCATATTGGATCCCCCCAATCACAGGGTCTTCCAGATGACCAACCATGCAGGTATCTAAATCAAAAAATTTGACATTGGGAGCCGCATAGGCGAAATGAACTTTTGCAGCCAATGCTAAACGAGACTCCAGCATCCCTCCAATCATACAGTTAATACCATACTCCGAAGCAACTTTATTGATCCTCAAGGCTTCTTGAATCCCCCCTGATTTTGAAAACTTAATATTGATGTAATCGCAAGCATCTGCTTTACAAAGTCGTTCGGCATCATGATGCGAATAGACCGACTCATCAGCCATAATTGGGACGATTGTCTCTGCGCGCAACTGAGGTAACAATTCATCATTCCAGGTCCGCATAGGCTGCTCACAAAATTGAATTTTAAACGGTTCTAACCCCTGTAAGGCTTCTACCGCATCTTCATAGGACCAACCTTGATTTGCATCGATCCGAATAGGCATCTCAAATCCTACCGCTTTACGTATTTCACGGATACGAGCCACATCTGTTTTCGGATCCTTGCCCAATTTTACTTTCAACATCACAGCCCCCCCTTCTTGCAGACGCTTAGCTTTCATAGCCATTTCCGCTGGAGACGCTATACCTAGAGTCATATCCGTTGTTATCTCACGTTTAGCTCCACGCAAAAACTGATACAGTGGAATCCCCGCATGTTTGGCGGCTAAGTCATGCAATGCGATATCAAAAGCAGATTTGATCGTTCGATTTCCTGCGATATACAAATCTAGCTCAGCCAATCGTTCATCGATGGCCAGTGGATCCTTCCCTTTCCAAATCTTGGCAAAATCACGAGCCAAAACCAGACAGGTATCCTGTGTTTCTCCCACAATCATCGGAAAGGCAGAGCATTCACCGACACCGTAAATAGTTGTATCGGTAAGTACACGTATAAAGGTATTTTGCGCATAATCCATGGTTCCGGTTGCGATAACAAATGGTTCCATCGGGATGCTTAGCCGGTATATCTCAATTTCAGTTATTTTCATCTTATTGTCTATAAATTAAGTCATTTTGATAGCGCACCAACGATGTGCAATACTTTGCCTAATTTATACATATTATTGCAATCCCACGATGCTTTTTCCATATCCAATAAAAATTTATCGCCAAATGATGCATTATTCGAGGATCGAAAAAGCGTGTTTACACAATAAAACAATAAATACAATATCCATAACAAAAACAACAAAAAGAAACAATAAAACCAAAACAAACACATTTTTATTAGAATATTTATAATTTTATTCATTTTTATTCCTATATTAGCAATGTATAATATTTGAAAAGGAAAGATGATTCAACAAAGACCGAAAACGGAGGGCCTTTACGACCCTAATTTTGAGCATGACGCCTGTGGAGTAGGCTTTGTCGCCCATATCAAAGGGAATAAATCACACGCACAAGTAAAAGATGCCTTGACCATGTTGGAGAACATGGAACATCGTGGTGCCTGTGGTTGTGACCCCGAAAGTGGTGACGGAGCCGGTATCATGATTCAGCTGCCACACGAATTTTTATGGGAAGAATGTATCAGCTTAGGAATACAGTTAGAGGAACCGGGTTATTATGGAACAGGAATGGTATTTCTTCCTAAAGAAGAAGGCATGAACAAAATATGTCGGGACTTGATTGAGGAAGCGGCAGCCGAAAGGGGTATGAAATTCCTTGGCTACCGTCCAGTACCAGTCAATCGTGAAGGTATTGGACCAACAGCGCTCAGTGCCGAACCTGAAATCGTCCAGTTTTTTGTTAGCAGACCGGATGGAGTTTCAAACACGGAAGAATTTGAACGCAAACTTTTTGTTCTACGTCGCCTGATCATTCAAAAAGTTAAACAACAACAAGAATACCCTCTCCCACTTTACTTTGCATCACTTTCTTGCAAAACTATCATTTACAAAGGTCAATTAACAACATACCAAGTCGGCACCTATTACCTTGATTTACGCGATCCTCGTGTGGTATCCGCATTTGGATTGGTACACTCACGCTTCTCGACCAATACTTTTCCTTCCTGGTCACTAGCACAACCGTTCCGTATGTTGGCCCATAATGGTGAAATCAACACCCTAACAGGTAACCTCAATTGGTTTTACGCTGGAATGCGTGCCCTTTCGTCACCTTATTTCACCGAAGACGAAATGGAAATTCTGCTTCCTATCGTTGATCGAGGCCAGTCAGATTCAGCATGTCTTGACAATGTTGCCGAACTCCTTTTACACAGTGGCCGTAGCCTGACACACGTCATGTTGATGTTGGTCCCTGAGGCATGGGATGGTAATACCCAAATGGATCCATTGAAACGTGCATTCTACGAGTACCATGCAACCTTGATGGAACCTTGGGATGGACCTGCAGCACTGTGTTTTACTGATGGTAAACATATCGGGGCAACACTAGACCGTAACGGTTTACGCCCATTACGTTATGCTGTAACCTCTGATGATCGTGTTGTCGTTGCTTCCGAAGCCGGTGCCCTTCCGATCGAAGAATCTACCATTATTAAAAAAGGACGTCAGCAAGCAGGCAAGATATTTCTCGTCGATATGGAGCAAGGTCGCATCCTGACGGACGATGAAGTAAAAGATCAATTGATCAACCAACAACCTTATAGTGATTGGCTGGACAACTATAAAATCAAGCTAGAAGAACTGGAAGAACCTCGTGTCACCTATACCTATCTTTCCAAAGAATCCGTTTTCAAATATCAGAAGACATTTGGCTTCTCCAGAGAAGACCTCGAAACAATCCTGACGCCAATGGCGTTGACTGGATACGAACCAACTGGTTCGATGGGTTCGGATGTTCCGCTCGCTATTCTTTCCGATCAGCCACAACATATCTCAAGTTACTTTAAGCAATTTTTCGCGCAGGTAACCAACCCACCGATCGATCCGATTCGCGAGCGTTTGGTCATGAGTTTGGCCACCTTTATCGGTAATGCGGGAAACATCCTGATCGAGGACAAAAAATTCTGTCACTGCGTGACCTTACCTCATCCGATCCTCACATCCAAAGAACTTGAGAAGTTGCGTTCTATTGATACCGGATTGTTTCAGGCAAAAACCATTCAGTCCTATTTCCGTTCAGACGGAAAGCCGGGTTCACTAGAAGCAGGTTTAGAGCGTCTATGCAGATATGCCGATGACGCTGTACGTGATGGTTTTCAGGTATTGATACTTTCGGATCGTGCCATAGATTCCAAACATGCGGCCATCCCTTCTTTGCTTGCAGTATCAGCAGTCCACCACCACTTGATCAAGACCGGTAACCGTGGTGCTGTAGGACTAGTTGTCGAAGCCGGTGATGCTTGGGAAGTACACCACTTCGCCTGTCTATTGGCTTTTGGTGCCACAGCGATCAACCCGTATATGGCACTGGCAAGTATCCGTACCATGAAGGAACAAAATACCTTGGATACCGAACTTACCTGGCCTGAGCTATCCAAAAACTACGTAAAAGCAGTTAACAATGGTTTGTTGAAAATTTTCTCCAAAATGGGGATTTCAACATTACAATCTTATCATGGCGCACAGATCTTTGAGGTACTTGGTATCGACAAATCTGTTGTTGATAAATTCTTCTGTGGCGCAGTATCCCGTATCGGTGGTATGACACTGGATGATCTGGCTAAAGAGGCTTTATCTAAACACTGGCGTGGATTTGAAAAAAGCCGTACACCACAAAATCTTCTTCCCGAAGGTGGTATCTATCAATGGAAACGTCGTGGCGAAGGTCACTTGTGGAATCCAGATACCATTCACTTATTGCAGCAAGCATGCCGGACCGGAGACTATGCTACCTATAAAAAGTACGCGACCAAGATCAACGAGCAGAAAGAACATATGTTTACCCTTCGTGGGCTATTGGATTTTGCCAAACACCGCAATTCCATCCCATTGGAGCAAGTCGAACCAGCAAGTGAGATCTTAAAACGTTTTGCAACTGGTGCGATGTCCTTTGGATCCATCTCCCATGAAGCACATAGTACACTTGCCATTGCGATGAACCGCATCGGTGCAAAATCAAACACCGGTGAAGGAGGTGAAGATGAATTGCGTTATCAACCACTTCCGAATGGTGATTCCATGCGCTCGGCAATCAAGCAAGTCGCTTCTGCACGTTTTGGTGTGACATCCAATTACCTGACGCAGGCTGATGAGTTACAGATCAAAATGGCTCAGGGTGCCAAACCGGGCGAAGGTGGTCAATTACCGGGTCCTAAGGTAGATGCTTGGATCGCAAAAACCAGACACTCCACACCTGGTGTCGGTCTTATTTCACCGCCACCGCATCACGATATTTACTCCATTGAAGATTTGGCGCAGTTGATCTTCGATTTAAAGAATGCCAACCGCCAAGCAAGGATCAACGTAAAATTGGTATCTAAAGCTGGTGTAGGAACGATTGCTGCTGGTGTTGCTAAAGCACATGCTGACGTTATCCTCATCGCAGGTTTTGACGGCGGAACAGGTGCTTCACCGATCAGTTCGATCAAACATGCTGGATTACCTTGGGAACTTGGTCTTGCCGAGGCACACCAGACTCTTGTGAAAAACAAGCTACGGAGTCGTGTGGTCTTACAGGCAGATGGTCAAGTAAAAACAGGTAGGGACATTGTCATTGCTACATTATTAGGCGCCGAAGAATGGGGGGTATCCACAGCTGCATTGGTCGCTGGTGGCTGTATTATGATGCGCAAATGTCACTTAAATACATGTCCCGTCGGTGTCGCTACACAAGATCCTGAATTACGCAAACTTTTCTCTGGGAAACCCGAAGATATTGTCAACCTATTCACCTTCCTTGCCGAAGAAGTGCGTGAGACCATGGCATACCTTGGTTTCCGCACCATCAACGAGATGGTAGGTCGTGCGCAGTTCCTGAAAAAACGTGAAAATATCGACCATTGGAAAGCAAAGAAAATCGACTTTACCGATATCCTTCATGTTGAACGCAATGAACCGGGACAGTCATTATACAATACCGAGGAACAAGATCACGGCATGGCCATGATTTTGGATTGGGGATTATTGAAACAATCCAAGCTAGCGTTAGAAAGCAAGACACCGGTCTTTGGAACTTTCAAAGTCAAAAATACCGACCGTACTATCGGAACAATGTTATCCAATGAGATTTCCAAATTATACGGATCTGAAGGATTGCCTGATAACACCATCAATTTCAAATTTGAGGGATCCGCAGGTCAGAGCTTTGGTGCATTTTCAACAAAAGGACTTTCCTTTGAATTGCAAGGAGAAGCCAATGACTATGTTGGTAAAGGCTTATCAGGTGCACAATTGGCTATTTATCCAGCAACAGAAAGTGCTATTGTACCTGAAGATAACATCATCATCGGTAATGTGGCATTATTTGGAGCTACATCAGGACACCTATTCGTCAATGGACAAGCGGGCGAGCGTTTTGCTGTTCGTAACTCAGGGGCTACTGCTGTAGTTGAGGGAGTAGGTGATCACGGCTGTGAATATATGACCGGCGGTCGCGCACTGATTCTTGGTGCAACAGGACGCAATTTTGCTGCCGGAATGAGCGGTGGTATCGCTTGGATTTACGATATCAACGATGACTTCCGCGAAAACTGCAACCTAGAGATGGTTGATTTGGATCCATTGGAAAGTGAAGATGAAACTGCGATCATAGCTTTATTGAAACGCCATGTATTGTTGACCAATAGCCGTAGAGCAGATTTCATCTTACAGAACTGGAGCCGGGAGAAAAATAAATTCATAAAAGTGTTCCCAAGGGAATACAAAAATGTCATTCGTCAAAAATTAGTTGAAGCATAAAATAGGAAGCACAAAACATGGGAAAAATTACAGGTTTTAAAGAATTTGAGCGCGTGCTTCCAACAAAAGAAGCTGTTGAAGGCCGTGTACAGCACTTCAAAGAATTTAATAAAGGATATTCTGAGAATGAGCTAAATAAGCAAGCTGCACGTTGTATGGATTGCGGTATTCCGTTTTGTCATTCAGGCTGTCCACTGGGCAATGTTATCCCTGAATTCAATGATGCTGTATATGATGGAAAATGGGAAGAGGCCTATCAGATCCTGACCTCAACCAATAACTTTCCAGAATTTACAGGTAGAATATGTCCAGCACCCTGCGAATCTGCTTGTGTGCTTGGAATCCATAGCACACCGATCACAATCGAAGAAATTGAAAAACATATCATTGAGATAGCATTCAAAAAGGGCTATGTTAAAGCCCATAAAAGCTATTTAAAAACAGGCAAGCGTATTGCTGTGGTTGGTTCTGGCCCTGCCGGACTTGCCGCTGCAGCACAGCTGAATAAAGCGGGCCATGACGTCACTGTTTTTGAACGTGACGATCAGGTCGGTGGTTTGCTCCGATATGGTATTCCTGATTTCAAACTGGAAAAGTCTGTTATCGACCGCCGGATTAATTTAATGAAAGACTCAGGAATTGAATTTAAAGTAAATACAGAGGTCGGAAAAGACATAAGCTTCTACGAATTGAAAGCTTATGATGCTGTAGTATTGGCTACTGGATCTACCGTACCTTGGCACATGCAACTACCTGGACATGAAGCCAAAGGAATACACTTTGCCATGGATTTCTTGAAACAGCAGAATCAAGAAGTTAGCGGTATTGATATTGATCAAGAGCGTATTCTGGCAACAAACAAACATGTCGTCGTGATTGGCGACGGCGATACAGGTTCGGATTGCATTGGTACCTCCAACCGTCATCGTGCCAAGAGTATTACACAGATCGCCCGTAAACCGACTCCAGCAAAAGAACGTTTAAGAAACAATCCCTGGCCGATGGACAAAGTAACCTTCGGAACCTCCTCTTCGCAAGAGGAAGGCTGCGAGCGTCTTTGGGCAACGGAAACACAAGAGTTTGTTCATGACGAAAATGGCCATGTCAAAGCGGTAAAAATTAAGGAAGTTCAATACGAAGTCGATGAATTCGGACGCCGTACAAGATTGGGTGAATCCGAAGTTCGGGAAATTCCAGCTGATCTGGTTTTATTGGCTATTGGCTACAAACATACCGAGCAAAGACTATTGGAGCAACTCGGCGTACGTGTGGACGAAAAAGGAAATATCCTGGCAAACGATAAAGACTACCAAACTTCAGTGGAAAATATCTTCACAGCAGGTGACTGCCGTAAAGGACAATCCTTGGTGGTCTGGGCGATTTCTGAAGGTCGGGAGTGCGCACGAAAAGTAGACGAATACCTCATGGGTTATTCCGAACTTGAAAGCAAGGATTTCCTAACCGCACAAAATGCTTAGCTATTGAAAAATCTAATATATCCTTCTGCGCAATGAGAAAGTAAATCAATAGGCGCAGTCGATGCTTTAGATTTTTAAATCAAATACAAAAACGCCTGCTGATATTAATTATCAACAGGCGTTTTTGTATCTAATTTAAAATAAATAATTACTTTAACGGAGTCTTTAATTTAATGAAGTAGATGCTATTCTTATCAACAGTGTTTATCGCTGGTAATATTTTCGATTTATAAATCCCCTCTCCCGTAACGCCAAAATCATCATCGTTACATACCGCAATTAAAGACGAATTAATAACAGCCAATCCTTCGGCTTTGTCATGCGGATACAGTTCTTTGATATCCGTCATTAAATCAGCCACCAAAGTTTTGGTTACAGGCTTAATATTATATTTAGCCAAAGTAGTGGCATCTTTTAGCTCTTCAACGCTCTTATCATCAAACAGTCTTCCCTTTTCACCATTCTTATCATCAGATATATCCGTTGCTCCCGCAAGGTCTATCTGATAAATCTTTTTAAACACATCCTTACGTGTTGCCTCTGTTGCGTATTTGTCATCACGCTCCAGTACAATAAAGGTAGAGTTAGACACCGCAGCAATCTCACTTACTGCCTGTAAATCGGTTCTTTCCATCATATACACATACTGTTTCGTATTTCCTGTCGCAATATCCATGGTGACAATGCGTATGACAAAAGAATTCTTCACCGCATCCTTAGAAGGGTTATAAAGAGGAAATTGCATAATACCGACCAAGGTCTTTCCATCTGGTGTTATGGTCAATCCCTCCATCCCACGATTTGGGCGACGTTTGGCAAATACCAATGGTAATTTCTTTCCTGTTGTCCAAGGATTGATCCGCTCAATCTCCTTTCCAGAAGCATCAAAGTGAACGATATGTGGCCCATACTCATCACTTACCCACCAAGAGCCATCGGCAGCTCTCGCCAGGCCTTCCGAATCGATGCCGTCTTCGCTTTTTCCCAAATCCTTTCCATTCGTATCCAAAGCGTTCTCTCCCGAACCACCTTTACCCTCAGGGTTCGGCAAACCATTCAATTTTACACCATTTTTATTCTTTAATTCAATTGCTGATTCAAAAACCAACACATTATCCTTTAATCGAAATTTACCGATCTGCGGTGTAAACATCGAGTTAGCAAAGACTTTGCTATTTTTTTCTGTACCATCAATATTTGGTCCGCGATCCGTCAAAAGATAAAATACTGTTTTATCATTCGGATCCTGAACCATAGAAGATCCATACCCACCATTATACACCTTGACCTCACCAACCGTACCCAATACTTTTGGATCTGTGGCTACAGCCTTATCCGGATAAGTTAAACTGACAATTGGATCAATAATCTTTGACACATCATTCTTGCTGCAGGAAGCACACAAAAGAGCAATCCCCAATACACTGTATAGTCTTTTCATAATTTATTCTATTATCCTGCAAACATAAACCTCGCATATTAGGCAATCATTAACAAATGTTTAAATAACTTACATCCACCGACCAAATCATAATGACAAATAAAAATAGATTGCCTTTATGGAATTTGCTTTTTCATTG
>Ga0256897_1000227_pt1 | contig 13088 bp, 1 predicted proteins | sample MC6MC0670MT_FD_186336 | JGI IMG/M metagenome (GOLD analysis project Ga0256897, IMG submission 186336) | Metatranscriptome of enriched soil aggregate microbial communities from Iowa State University, Ames, United States - MC6-MC0670-MT... | ecosystem: Environmental > Terrestrial > Soil >... | reverse complement strand
CATGGCCAAATTCATTAGATGATTCCATGGCACGTCGTGATTGGAATTGGGAGCCATCTTTTGATTTGGATGGATTAACTAGGGATATGTTAGGGGCACTTAAAGTTCAATATAATCTTCCTGATGATAAATTTAAATTGCCACCAATGTAAAAAGTTGTCAAATTTGTCAGATTTGTCAGATTTGTCCATTTTATTTGTTATTTTGTTGTTATTACTGATTATTATTATTATTTATTTATTCTTTTTCATCATTTTTAAACAATTTAATTTACTCCCTCTCTCCCGATTTCTTGCTTCACCTTTTAATTTAAAGTATCGATAGTCCAGTACAATTCTATCATCCAATATCATTTCCCCGTATTCTTATCCTTATTATTGTTCCCTATGATGAGTTTTACCACTCAATTCCATAGACAATGAACAGTTTTGCCCAAATTTAATTTATTTTTCCGATGTTTAACTCAGTTCAATGGTTATACATCACCTATTATTATATTTTCCATTCGTATGTGCTATTTACTTTTCGTCCATATCGACAGACATTATTTAAAAACAATAAACTACTCTTTAGTTTTTTTTTTCCCCTTCTTTGCCTCGGCGCTTTTAACATCCACTACATCTTTTGGCACTCAAAGGCCCTCATAACTATACCCTCCCACAAGCTCAAATTGTCGCGTTTTTCGAGATAAATTTATTTAAAATTACACGGGAAAATAGATGAGTAAAAAAAGCGTTCAAAAAGAAGGCAAACAAGAGAAAAAGAGGGGGAAAAATATGCATATGTGAATTTTGAGGCTAATAGAAATAATAATGAGGAAGAAAATGCAAAAAAAAGCTTTGAGCCTCAAATATTGATGGGAAAAAAAGGAAGTTTTTTGCCAATCAGCCAAGGGACTTTTTGTAATGTGAAGATTTTTTGGAAAGGACAAAATTTGAATTTTTTTAATTTGGGAGAAGAGGGAGGCGGAGGGGAAAGGTATAGAATATTTTGAGGCGAAATAAGTGGAACAAAATAATGTAGAGATTTCCCAATCCGTGGTAGGGGGTATAAATTTTTCCAAGCTTGGATTTGTTGTTGTTGTTGTTTGTTTGTTTGGGAATTTTGGAAAAAAGGCGAATATTATTTCATCTTGCCATATTTGAAAGAATATTTGATAGTTTTGTGGCTTGAAAAGGAAGAAAAAAATTGGAAAAGAAATAGGGGAAAAAAAAATAAATAAAAAAGAAGAGTTTAAAAATCAAAAAGATTTTAAAAAATAACTGCAACAATCATAACTACGATTGCAAAAAGAGAAGTCTGCATCATTGCGGAATTATTATCAGTTTCATCATTTTCTTCATCATTTGCAGTGGGGGATTTGGTAGAACTAACAGTATTGGAGGTTAAAATATTAAACCCAGACGTAGCAACTTCTTTATTAACAACATAACGTTGATAAGCACGATCATAAACATTTTGTTCAACGCAAGTACCTTGAACAACTAAGCTTTCACTAACGGAACCAGCAACGGTAAGACAGTGTAATCCAGGACGACAACCAGCATCATTATAACAAATATCACCAGCAGGACATGCTTCACAGTCACCACCACAGGCATTGTTGAAACATTGGCTGTAGATAATAGAAGAATAACTCTTTTCTAAAACTAATTTGGTAAGATTTTCATCAACACCAAAACCCTTCAAAGCTTCATAAACACCAGCAGTACCATATGGAGCAACTAAATCCTTAGTATCATAAATTGATGGGAATGAAACTGTTAAGAACATTGTAACAGAGGTTTGGCGAGCAACAGGGTCTTGGACCAAGAAATTTGCAGCATCATCAAACATTGGGATTTGAGTAGTAATGACCAAATCAGATGATTTGAATAATGTATATAAATTATAAGATGCAGAAACGCGTTTACCAAAGGCATGGGATAATGAAGTTAAAAATTGAGCACGTTCAGTGCCATCAATATATGGATTTGCTCTCGGACGAACAAAGTAAAGTGAGACCAAAATGGCTTTATCAGGACGAGTATAACAAGATTGTAAATACAAGTCAGAAGTTGCAATTGTTCGAACAAGTGAGCTAACTGGCATACCACCAGGAGTAAGATCGGCAGTGTTGTATAATGAAACTGGTACGACAATATTTGGACGTTGATTGACTTCATCTTCAGTTTCCCAAATATTTGGGACCAAGATGTAGAAATAACCATCCATAATAATAGATTTAGCCCAATAACTTTGTGGAGTAGTTTTTGGTGAATAAAATTGACAATCAATATAGATATCAGATTCGGTAACTAACGGGAAATCAATACGTAAAATATTACGGGTCTCATCAGAAATGGCGTCTTGACCAAAGAATCTAATATTGCTACCAGCATTACATCCGACTAAACCACTTGGTGCATATTCACGCATATCAGCAACTAAAGTAACATTTTGACGGGGTGGAGTTGAAGCAACAGCAAAACGAACAGTAAATTTAGAAACTGGTGCTGCTGGGACTTTACCGCCTAAAAGATGAGCGGATAAGTATAAATTCTTTTTAATTGGTTCGCCAATATACCCCATTGGTTGTAAATAATAAAGAATAGCGGTGGATAATAATAATTCTGGGCGATAATCGGTGGTAAATTGGTAACGGAATTGACCATATTGTGCAACAGATTGTAATAATTTAAATTCATGTGGTTTGTATAAACGACCATAAATTGCACCATGAACATCAACTGAGGTAAAAGTCGTAAATGGGGAAGTACAAACTAATTGTTGGAAGTCACCAATACGTGCATTGACAATATCCAAAATAACAGTATTAGATGCTTGGCCTAATTGTCTATCAAGGGATTCAGTTAATGCGGTCAAATACCCAACAGGTTCAAGACCAGTGGGATAAAACAAGTTATAACATGGTGTTGGTTGGTCAGCAGCTGGTGGTGCAAAGAAACGATATGCTGGGTCAGGGTTTGATCGTGTTGAACCATTTTCATCAACAAGTGGCTTAAATTGTAAAACAATTGAATCACCAGGGAAAACCTTAGTACCATCAACAGCAATAGTAATATAAGCAGTTTGTTGTGTAATAGTAATACCAGAATCAAATGTAGCACCTAGTAAAGTATTAAGACCATTGAAAGTTGGCGCAAACAGTGTTGAAAATGATGGACGAACAAATGACGGAGTTAAACGTAATGCAGTATCTTGAACAAAGTTCTTAGAAGTTGGGAATTGTGACATAACAGAACCAATTAAACCAAGAAGTGTTGGGGAAAGATCAACAAAATTAATAGAAGTTGGCGCGATTGGTAATAATGGGAAAATACATTGATAATTCATACCATTTGAAGATACATCAGCTTTGGAAATCGCATCAACATCTGGTAAAACACCAAATGCAATCATTGGTGGGGTTAATCCAGGGATTGGCTTAGAATAAATAATTGAAACATATGCTAAAACAATAGTACCAACATTATTAACATCATAACAAGTAACTGGGCTACCAAGGGTATCATCACCAAAAACCTTTAATGGTGAGGTGAAAAAATCAGTAACCTTTGCATTTTCAGCTTCAGTTGCATCAAGACCAGTAATTTCCCACATTGGTACGGCCCAAGCTTCACCGCGTGGAAGGTCACGGATAGATAATAAGAAATTACCAACCTTACCACGTGGGGTTGGAGAAACTTCTAATGATGTAATACTAGCACTTGGTGATGGTGGTACTGCTGGACGTGGGACTGATGAAATATCAATCTTCATTGGGAAGGTATATGTTTGTTGAGGGTCAGCAGGATTAGTCGAGATTGAGAACTCTAACGTATATGGAGTAGTAGTGTTAAAGTTGTTAAAATCTAAACCAGGGACAAAAGAATCTAATTGGACAAGCCAATCAATAATAAATTCACCATTACTAAGAGGGATTGGTGAAGCTGGACCAACACATGATGATAAGTTACGACAATCAGATGAAATGTAATCAACACTGTTTGCATCTTTATGGATTAAAAATTGACTCCAAGTTGTTGCTAATTGATTTAAGTTTTTACCTGTGGTGGGATTAGAACCAAATTTCAAACCAAAAGTAGCAGCTGGGGTTTCAAACCCAGTACATGCCATACGAACATTGGTAAGCGCATCTAAACGATGAAATGGATGAGTTCTAAAATGTTGTGCCAATTGATCAACACGACCATCATAATTTCTAACTTCATCAGCGGTTAATACCCAGTGATAATCACGATCTAAATTATACACAAAACTAGAATCTAATGGGCGACAACTTGGGACGTTCTTAACCTGAAAGTTAAGAGTGAAAGCGGAGTGAACAGGAGTATCCGTAGTTGTTAAAATAGGATTCCAATCACCAAAACGCATCGCAACTGGTACAACGGTCCCAGGAACAGCAAATTCAGATAATCTAACAGTCATATCACAATAAGTTGGGAGTTCATCTTGTAAAGTAACCCAAGCTAAAGTATCATTGGATTGATACATTTTAATCGGGTCAACTAAAAAGTCAGCACCGGAACCAATATTAATACAAGCTCTACCAAAAAGGACAGGATCGGTATCACTAAGAACAATAGCAAGTGGTGTAATACGTGGGATATGAGCTAAGTTCCAACGGAGAACAACTTCTTGACCGATTTCAATTGGAATAGCATCAGAAGATGAGAATTGAACATCAGTCCAAGCATCAGCACTAATAAGACCAGTAGCACGATCAGCAGCTTGATACGAAACAGAAAGACCAGATGCCGCCGGTAAACTTAACGCGGTAGAAATAAGACCGTCTTTGAAAATAAATTTAGCATGGTTAGTTTGGAAGGATGATTTTGAAGACAAGTTAGGGATTAAACAACGAAGATTGTTAACAGACGCACTAGTTGGGACAATAAGACGTTCAACTGGGACTAAAAATGATGTCGCAACGGAAGAAGTCGCAGTGATAAAAAATGGGAGGTGGACTCTATTACCATAGTTTAATTGACAAATTAATCCATCAACTGGGGTAGAGGTAAACACAAATGGGATTTCCATTTGTACAGTTGGGGTAGCACCGTTTTGAACCAAATTAACATCAGTGGAGTTATAAAAGAATGAAAATTGACCCATAGAGGGACCAATTGTATCAGCACGAGCAAGCCCAAGACCAAAAGTGTAGCCAGATCTAAATGTTAAACTATTAACAATAGAAACCAAAGAAGGGGTTGGATAAGCAACACCTTGAATAAGTGCATCAGGACGACGACCAGTATGAGCAGCGACAGATTTCAACGTAATAGTACAACGCCATGGGGTAGATGGTGGTGTAATCCCAATTGGAATTAATTGAACACGGTTAGCAATACCAAGTTTACCATCAGGTAATGCAGTACTAGAAGGTGAAGTACCAGGGACACTATCACCAACGAACTGGAATCTAACATCAGCAAATGCTTCGTTTGAATTTGATAAACATTGTAAACCGGTAATATCAGTAAAACCTTCAGAATGGGCAAAAGTGACACCAATTGAGAATGAAATGGAATCACCAGGTTGTAAAGACATGTGTTCGCCAGTGATTGTTAAATCTGTGGATAAACCAGAAATAACATCACCTTGAAGGGTCATTTGTGGGACCGGTGCGGCAATAGCATATGATGGAACGGCAGTTTCTGGATCAACAACATTAGTACTAGTTTCAGCAACATACCAATTCTTGATTAAATCAACCGGATTAGTAGTAGTATCGCCAAGAGTAGCACCAGAAGTTAATTGAGCAGCAGATTCAATTTGAGTAGAATCATGATCATATGCTGATAATGGAATCATTCTAAAACGACATTCTAAAGTTCCAATCGATAAAAAGTTAAATGTTTCAAAAAGGACTTCACCAGTTGCAGCTAAATAAGTAATACGACCCATTGGGGTTGCATCAATTGGTGAGCGACAAATAACTGAGTCCGAAGTTGCAATAGTCATAGAAAATGGTAACGCAAATTGCAATTTGAAAACCGGGGAGAAGTAAACATTGGATAAACGGAACCATAAATAACCAGGAATACCGACAGTATCAAAAGAAACAAAATTAAGTTCAAAACGTGGTTTTAAAATTGGATATGGCATAAAGAAATCAAACGAAGAAGTCGTATCTAAACTAGCCGCGGTAAAGGTAAGTTTAGAATAAGGCCCCTCAATTGCTAAGTAACCGCCTGATGGGATTAAAATTTTGGAAATTGCCTTGACAGTAATATCACAAGAATATTCTGGATCAAATGGAACAGGAAGGACGAAAACTGCATCATCAACAACTGGAGAAAATTGTAATAAATTAGTATCTGGATGTGCCGGGTCAACACCAAGATAGGTTAATGTTGCGGATAAGCCCGGTACTAATGATTTTGTATAACCATCGGACCCAGTACATTGAGTAACAGTGGATAAAACTTCATACCCGACTGGGATAGAAAGAATAATAGTATCAGCTGGTAAGAAACGAATATGATCAAGGAAATCTTCATAAATATTTAACTTAAAACTACGTGCTTCATCATAATAAAGAGTAGTGACGGATGGGATGGTACGAACAGCACGAATTGGGCGAATATGTAAAAATTGGAATGGGGCTTCATTAATAGCAATACGACGGTCAGCAGATTCAGAATCAGAAACATATGCATCAACAGCGGACCCGGTTAAATAACGTGGTTGGTATTCATTTGCCCAAATAATATTTGGTGGAAATTGAACAATAAGTGGTTCATTTGCAGCAAAATAACCAACAATTGACATGATGGTTAAATCAACAGCTGGTTTATCTGGGTCAACTGCGGGGTCATGTTCCACAAAGCGAACAGCACCGGTAGATTTAGTATTTGGGATACCTTGTGAGTCAATTTTGAAAACATTTTCAGGTAATGCTTCTTGATCAGTTTGACAATCAGTACAACCAGCAGTTGGGAAAGTATATAAGCCACCATAACTAGCATGATATTGGAATCTAATTGCAGCTGGTAAATAAGTTGAACCAGTGGAGGTATATGGGATAGTTGGAATAACACCATAAGAAACTGCTTCAAATTGGAAAGCACCGCCGGCGGTATAGAAAACAATAGTATCAGCTTTATCGGGGAAAACTTGTGGACCTAAAACAGCAGATGAATCAAAAATATCTGGGACAGATACATCAGCAAAACCGTTCAAATTACGTAAATTGAATGAAAAATAACCATCCAAAGTTTCTTGTGTGAATAAAATATCAATTTCCATCGAAGTGACCTTGTTCAAATCCGCACCGCGGATTAAAAAGATAACAGATTCTTCAGAAAATGAGTATAATTGAATTGTTGGTTCACCGCTAGAGGCTTGAATAGTACCAGTTGGTAAACGTTGAACATCAAGTTTATACCCGATAAAAGTAAAAGTAACAAGGGCAGCAGTTGGCATATGGACAAACGAAGTACTGAATGAAACAACAAGGTCACACGGGCGGCCAACTAAACAAATTGGTACTTGCCCATCAGCAAGTTTTTTTGGTGTGATTGAAGTAACAACTGCAGAAAAGAGCCTAAATGGTTCATCGTTTGGACGATATGCGACACGGTATTGTTTTAACTCAAGATTATCACTACCAAAGCCAGCAGAGGAGATAAAGATGGAGTCAAATTCAACACCATCAAGGGTTTCAGTATCAATAGAACCAAGTTGGAATTGTAATTCAACACGGTCTGGGATTGGTAATTGAGAAGTAGTTGCAAGGGTAAGAATGGAACAAGCTTTACAACCAGGATAATCAGCACTATTCCCAGTTTGAACGACAAACTGGAAGACTTGAGTAACGGTAACAATTGCATTTGTAGCTCTATTAGGAATAGTAACAATTTCATCAGCTTCGATAGTAATTGAAACGGATTGATTTGGTGCTAATGGTAATGGAGAAAATGTTAATTGTTGACCAAAAAGTAATGGGCGACCAAGGGTTAATGAAAATGTATTGACTTGGGAAGGACCAAAAGATGGAGTAAATGAGAATTTATCAATTGGTGGGACTGGGACACGGTTTGAGCTTGATAATGGACCATATTCAACACTTTGTAAGACATAATTTTCAACAAATGCAACATATTCAACCGGTTCAGGTGCTTCAAGGCCAGCATTTGCGGCAGCTTCAGCAGCATCGCGATTAACCATGTCAACAAGACCAGGTTCAGTAGTATAAGCAGAAATAGTAACTTTAGGATTAACTTGCTTACTTTGGAGGTACATTAATGGGACTTTAATTGGAACGTTTGCGAGCCAGAAACGTGCAAAGGCAATTGTTGCGGTATATAAGGTTTTCCCAGTACTAGCGTTAGTAACTGCGTCAATAGTATAAGTATATGCACTATATTCAATTTCATATGGATAAGTTGCATCAAATTCATCACTAGTCCAAGTCATGATAATATAATCTTGGATTAACATATCGCGATTAATTGTAAAAGTAGATGGGATTTCAGTCCCAACTTCAAGGCGTAAAGTCCAATCAAGTGAAAAGACTGGGACAATACGGGTTGCATGAAGAACTGGAGCAGTACAAACAGTACCCGCGCAAATTTGAGTTAAAATGTCATTATAGAATGGTGCAGATACTTCTATTGGTAATGGGAAATATAACGGTGAACTTAAAACATCCCATCTAGTCGTATCAAAAAGGAAAAGGTCACGATCAGTATAAAGAAGTGCACGAGTTGCATCTGTTGGGTCATTAATCATATCAACATTAGAACCATCATCAGAAAGTGTATCTAAACGGAATAAATGCATACGTGAAGCTTGTGGAGTATAAACGACGGCATCTTGATAATGATGTAAAGAACTCATAAATTTAAAACGAACAATAAATTTTTCATCTTGAACACCATAAGTTGGGACTTCAGCGGTATAAATTAATTCCTTCCCAGTAATTGGTGTTAAAACAAGATGACCATTTGAGACATCAAGATTAATAGTTTGTGGGTTTGAAACTGAACGATAAGTAAATGTTTGAGTAGTTGCATCAACAGAATCGGTTGGAGGACAAGTTAAAGTGGAAAAGATACCATAGACGTTACCAGGTTGTAGTACTAATTTAAATGAATTTGTTGTTGTAGTTGAACCAGTATAGGTCAATGCATATTGTGCGGTGGAAACATCTTGATATTTATACCCAAGTGGGGTAGAAACTGTAAAAGTAGATGCAGCAGTAGTTGAATCTGGAGCAGCATATAATGATGGGAAAGTAAGAGAGTTACAAACAATAGAATTGAGGAAAAATTGCATCGTACCAGGAGCAAGAACTGGCGGTAAGTTAAATGGGTGAACGGTATAATAGACAAGTTCAATAGTATTAGCACCACCACGTAGAGAAACACCAGTACGAGGATTAGTTAAAGTACGAGTAAGAGTGTGTTTACCCCATAATGCACAATATTTGCCGGATTGGGCAGCAGTAATTTTTGGGAATTTAAGAACGCCGGGTTCACTAGTTTGTTCAAGAGGGGTATTATCAGGGAATGAATTAAGTTCAGGGCTAGCACCAGAAAGATCAGATGCACAACTCAAATGATGACTTTGTTGAATACGAGATGCAGTATTAATAGCAACTAAACCATTACCAATAGCTGGAAGTGGAGAATAATCTAATTCATAATCAACACCAACCGCAATGGCATCGGGATGAAGAATGGTAGCACCAGAGTTCGTGTTACGAATAGTTGGGGTTGCAGTAAAGGCAGAAAGAAGAGCACTTGCACGTTTTGAGGTCCATGAAAAAACGGTAGTTAACATATTTTCAATATCTAATTGAGTATTTGGACCAATAGTACCAGAATTGCCAGAATCATAGAGACGAGCTTGTAAAGTTGTGATTGCAAATGGTAAAGTAGCAGGTTCGGTTGGAGTTTTAACTGCAACACGTAATGAAGAATTTGAAGCGGTAATATCACCATTCCACGACGAAGCCCGGTCAACATATTGAATTCTAATCGTAAATTTAATCTTTGAAGCTGAGGTTAATGGTTTAAAGGAAAGACATAATTCACAATCGGGACTTGTAGTATTTTCAACGAGGCCACCAAGATCGCTGCCAGCAGGAATAAAACGAGTGCGGACTAAGGTTGGTAAATCAAGAATACTAGAACTGTATAACATAACATCGATATAACTACCTGGTAAAATGCCATCAAGTGCAATAGTAATATCTGTCCCAGTGACGGGCTTATTCTTTTCAAGGAAATTTGTTTCAGAAGTAAAGAAAATCATTGCTTCATCAGCAGTAAGTTGAGAGGCATCGTCGTTATCAATTTCATATTCAGCAGGCCAAACGTTAATGGTTAGTGTATGAGGAGTGTCGAGAAATGGGGGGACAGCAGATTGGGTACTGACGGGAATGGCTAATGAGGAAGAAATTTGTGCAATTGAGAGGGAATCAATTGAAGTTACACTTAAATTGAATCCCAAAATTGAAGTAGGTGGTAAGTGAGTGGTAAATGCAATATAAAACCCATCTAAAGTTTGTGAATTGGCATTGTCAGAAAAATCAATTGAGATTTGAGTTGGGTCACCAGTAATAGATGGTGAAACAAGACAAGTAGGATGAACAGCGGCGTTTTTATCACGTGGAATTGCATGACAAACTAATTGTGAAAATATATCATAATTAATTGTTGGATTAGCTTCATAAGAAGCCGCAGAGATTGCCGGAACAGCAAATTGAATAATAAGACGACGATAGTTAACTGGGGTAACCTCTTTATGTTCACTATGTGGTCTAGCAGCCAAGAAACGAATCCAAGACGTATCAGCACCAACAACTAAACGAGAGTTGACATTAGGATCAGCTTCAAGATAGAAACCAAATGGGGAATAAGCAGGATAATTGGCAGAATGGCTGGCAGAGTAAACAGTAGTAGCAAGATCATTAGTATTACCAACAGCACCAAAGAATTCATAAGAATGAGTTTGTGAGACACCACCACGAGTTTCAGCGAGAACACGAGTCATAGTACAAATAAAGTCCGGAGGGAATGCTTCTAAACCATCTTTGTATTGCGCATAGACATATGTAGAATCAACACTAGGGACAAAATTAACATATTCGGTTGCTGAATAATAACATTTTTCAATATCAACAACGGATTTAAATGACATAAAGTTCGTAATACGGATAGTTTTGATATTAACAACATCATTAATCGTAAATTGAAGTGTACAATGAGCATTAGATTCGTGACCGACTGCAGCAACACAGCTTGTGTTTGGAGGTTGGGTAACGGATACTGGGTTATGGGTTGGTAAATAAGAACGAATTGCGGGTAACAAAAGTGGTTGTTTTTGTTCATAACGAGCAAGATCAGGTGGGGCATAACGTTCAGTTTCGTATAAAGGAGTAGTATCACCGGCAAGAATAGCATTAATTTGTTCTTGTGGTAAATGATAACGGTTGATTTGTAAATTAGCAGGTGCAGTAGTTGGATCAGCAAGTGTTGATACAGCAGCTTTCATAACAAGTGTACAAGTACTTGGTAAACCAAAACTTGTAAATGAACTCTGATCACGGATAACACGTAAATAAACATCAGTACCAACTTGTGAGACATCGCAAAAGTTACCATCTTGGGCTTCCCAATAACCAGCAAATGGTGAAACAAATGAAAACATTGGGCGTAACTTTAAATATTCATCATTAATAGTAAATGTATAAGTACAAGTTGAACCAAGGCGACAATATGTTGGCTCTAATGAAATGTAATTAATTGGGACCTGATCTGGGATATAAACTTGATAATCATAAGTTCCAGCAGTTAATTGAGTTGATTGGAGAGAAAAGTTGACCCATTGTTTGTTAAATTTTACTGAAATGGGAAGATTAGCTGTACAAAGAGCATCCGTTGATGTCGAAGTCAATTGCATTTTATCATTAACAAGTTCAAACGTTGCAATAACAGTACCATCAGTTGCTGAACAAGGGAGGGTAGTACCTGGGATCCATGAGAAAATATTATCAAACATTGCGAGATCAAATTTGGCATTAATTTTGACTTGAAAACTGCAAAATTCGGTTTCAATGCATGGTTCTGAACCTTGTAAAAATTCAACAACACGATAGAACCGAGGGTAAGCAATATGGGCATAATGAGTAAGACCGGTAGAATAAACAATATCGTGTTTAATTGGACCAGTTGGAGTGCGTGAAGTTGGATAAAATCTCCAAACACAGGAATCACCAAGGGTATAAGTACTACTGACGGTAAATTGATTAAGAACATTATTAAATGATAATAACGCACCACAATTACCAGTAGTTTGTGAAAAATCATAATCACCAGATAATTTAATAGTAGTAATATTGTCAAACTCTAAGGTAATGGTAACATCAACCGGTGAGTACGGGTCACTAATTGGGGCTTCAGTAAATGAAAATCTAACTGGTGGAGCAAGTGGTGGGGCTGGTAAAGTTAATTGGAAAGATGAGGTTTGCCCAGAACCATTATCTAAAGTCCAGAGGCTAGTTAATGGTGTAAGATCATATGGAGTAGTACCAGACGCAGTAAAAGTATATGAAAGCTGACAGAAAGTAATCATATTAAGTGGTTCACCATTACTTGGGGAAAAAGTAAGAACATTGTTAGTGACAGCTAATGTACCAATGACATGATCCATAGCACCATGACAATTAACAGCACCTAATTCTTCAGTAGCAAACCAACTATAACCAGTTGATGGGAGTGGGGTAGAAAATGACGAAACAATACCACCCATAAAACCAAACACAATACGACAAGCAAAATCGACACCATTTGCCGGGTACGTATTACAACCCTCGTTTGGGATTAACATAACTGGTTGATATGGTGCATTAATTTCACGACTCATATTTGGAGAGATGGAAAATAATGAGGTGATATGGACTGGGATTGGGACCATACTGTAAATTTTACGGAATGTAACTTGACACATGATTGGTAAACCAGAAGCATCGCCGGGATCTTCAAGAGCAGTCATGGTAATAAAAGTTAAATCATTACCGTTATATTGCTGAACAGATGATGTAGTTTCAATAGCGGCACATGCACCAGTAGATT
>Ga0256897_1000225_pt1 | contig 13177 bp, 10 predicted proteins | sample MC6MC0670MT_FD_186336 | JGI IMG/M metagenome (GOLD analysis project Ga0256897, IMG submission 186336) | Metatranscriptome of enriched soil aggregate microbial communities from Iowa State University, Ames, United States - MC6-MC0670-MT... | ecosystem: Environmental > Terrestrial > Soil >... | reverse complement strand
CTGCGATCGAGCGGAAGGCTGCGAAGTCGATGGTGCGGGAGTACGCGGTCGCGCCGGCGACGATGATTTTCGGCTTGTGCGCCAGAGCCAGGGTGCGAACCTCGTCGTAGTCGATCAATTCGGTGGCCGAATCGACGTGATAGGGAACGGTGGTGAACCACTGCCCCGAAAAGCTGACCCGAGACCCGTGAGTCAGATGCCCACCGTGCGGCAGACTCATCGCCAATACGGTGTCGCCGGGCTTGGCGAATGCGGCGTACACCGCGAGATTCGCAGTGGCCCCCGAATGCGGTTGGACGTTGACGTGCTCGGCGCCGAACAGCGCCTTTGCCCGATCGATCGCCAGATTGTCGGCTACGTCGACGTACTCGCACCCGCCGTAGTAACGCCGACCCGGATAGCCCTCGGCGTACTTGTTACTCAGGGTCGAACCCAAGGCAGCCAGTACCGAGGGACTGGTGAAGTTCTCGCTCGCGATGAGTTGAAGTTCGTCGCGCTGACGCTCGAGTTCGGCCAGCGCAACAGCCGCGATCTCGGGGTCTGCCGTGGCAAGCTCACCGAAATCCGGTCCCCAATACGTGGATTCCCCCGCGCGCTCGCCGCCGGCGCCGACCATCGTTACGAAACTCCCTCTACGAGACTTTCCGGACTGGTGCCCAATACCTCGGCGATGGATTCTGCCGAGACGGCACCCACTCGCAAGATACGCGGTGAATTGCCGGTCAGGTCGACGATCGTGGAAGCAACGGCGTGTTCGGCCTTGCCCCCGTCGAGATACACGCTGGCAGATCCGCCGAGCTGATCTCGGGCTTCCTCGACGGTAGTTGCCGGCGGACGCCCCGAAATGTTGGCGCTCGAGACGGCAAGCGGTCCGACATCGCGCAACAATTCGAGGGCAACCGGATGCAAAGGCATGCGGAGCATGACGGTTCCGCGGGTATCACCGAGGTCCCAGGCAAGTGAAGGCGCCTGCTCGACGACCAGGCTCAGTCCGCCGGGCCAGAATGCGCGGATCAGATCCCGTGCCTGCGGGCGCACGCTGTAGACGAGCCCGTCGATGGTGTTCCACGATCCGACCAGAACCGGGACGGGCATGTCTCGCCCGCGTCCCTTGGCGCGCAAAAGACTCGTGACAGCTTCGCTGTCGAACGCGTCGGCGGCGAGTCCGTAAAGGGTGTCGGTAGGGAGAACTACGAGTCGGCCGGCCTTGAGCGCGTTCTTCGCGGCGGCCAAGCCTGCGGTTCGGGAATCTGTCTGACTGCAGTCGTACACGGTGCTCACTCAGCCATCCTTTCACTCTGCGCTTCGGGCGTTCGATTCCGCTGTGCTTCGACGTCGGTGGCGACACGTCTGGCGACGACGAATCGCGGACGACCGGCAAGATCTGGATGCTGCGCGACCTCGCCGAATACCCGGCGCGCCGAGAACAGCGCAGCGACGCCGTCCCCGTTGGTGTCGTCGTGCTCGATGCCTGCCGCGCCGCCGATTCGAAGCCACCGCGCGATGTTGCTGATCATGGGTTTGATGACGGACAGACCGTCGACGCCACCGAACAACGCGGTGTGCGGGTCGTAATCCATGACCTCAGGCTGCAATTGCGCGCCTTCGGGGATGTACGGCGGATTGGAAACGACCAGATCGACGCCGCCCTCGAGCCCTGGCAACAGGTTCCGATCGGTGACATCGCCCTGATGCAGATGGATCGGTGTATCACCGGCGGCCTCGCGGTCGGCAGCATTACGACGCGCCCACGCCAACGCGGCGGGCTCCTTCTCCACGGCGTGAACGACGGCGTCCGGACGGGCCTCGGCGATGGACAGCGCGAGTACACCCGATCCCGTACACAGGTCCAGAACTACCGGCGGCTTGCTTCCGCAACCTTCGAGGAACGAGAGTGCCCAACCCATGAGCAGTTCGGTTTCCGGCCGCGGAATGAAGACACCCGGCCCGACAGCGACGTCGATGTTGCCCATCGACGCGACTCCGATGATGTGCTGCAACGGAATCCGCTTCACCCGTTGGGCAACCAACTCGTCGAACGCCGCGATGACCTCGGGATCGACCAACGGAATCAGTCCGAGACGCGTGCGTTCGACCCCGAGCAGGTGGGATGCCAACAACTCGGCGTCGGTGCGTGGGCTGGGCACACCTGCGGCGTCGAGCTGTTTTGCAGCTTCGATCAGCGCCAAACGAAGTGGAAGTCGACTCACGGGTACAGCCTGCCACGCTCGACCGACACGCGGTTCACCGAGTTCCCGGCGGGATGGAGGTCAGTCATGGTCTGCATCTACTCGGCCGCGAGACGCGCCTCTCGGTCCGCCTTGCCCAATGCATCGAGAAGTGCGTCGAGCTCACCGTCGAGCACCGCGTCGAGGTTGTGCGACTTGAATCCGATGCGGTGATCGGTGATGCGGTTCTCGGGGAAGTTGTAGGTGCGGATGCGCTCCGAACGGTCCACCGTCCGAACCTGACTCTGGCGACCTGCCGACGCTTCAGCGTCCGCGGCTTCCTCGGCGACTACCTGCAAACGGGCTGCAAGGACCTGCATGGCGCGCGCCTTGTTCTGGAGCTGCGAACGCTCGTTCTGGCAGGTGACGACGATGCCGGTCGGAAGGTGCGTGATTCGGACAGCAGAGTCGGTCGTGTTGACGCCCTGACCGCCCTTGCCGGACGAACGGTAGACGTCGATACGCAGGTCACTTTCGTCGATCTGGACCTGCTCGACCTCTTCGGGCTCCGGGTAGACCAGAACGCCGGCAGCCGAAGTGTGAACGCGTCCCTGGGATTCGGTGACGGGCACTCGCTGGACGCGGTGAACGCCGCCCTCGAACTTCAGCCGCGCCCACACTCCGTCCGGGGTGTCCGACTTGCTCTTGATCGACAGCGTGGCTTCCTTGTATCCGCCGAGGTCGGAGACCGTCGCGTCGAGAATCTCGACGCGCCAGCCATGCCGTTCCGCGTAGCGGACGTACATGCGGGCCAGGTCCGAGGCGAAGAGCGCGGATTCTTCGCCGCCCTCACCGGACTTCACTTCGAGGACGATGTCGTCGCCGTCATGCGGATCACGCGGCGCCAACTGATCGGTAAGCGTCTGCTCGAGCTGCGCGACCTCGGCTTCGAGATCGGGGATCTCGGCGGCGAAGCTGGAATCGTCGGCGGCTAGTTCGCGCGCGGCTTCCAGATCGTCCTGCGCAGCGGTGAGCTTGTTGTACGTCGACATGATCGGCGAGAGCTCGGAGAACCGCTTACCGACGCGCCTGGCAGCGGCAGGGTCGTTGTGCAGCGCCGGATCGGACATCTGTGCTTCGAGACCGGCGTGCTCCGCCAAGATGTCGTCGATGGCCGAGGGCTGGGTTGCGCCTGCCATGGTTCGCTCCGCTCTGAGTTTCGATTCCTACGGTGCGCGCTTGAAGGTATTTCGACGCCGGGACCCGGGAAACGCGCAAACCGAGTGCAGGCACAAAAAAGCCGACGCCCGATCTGCGCATGGCAGATCGGGCGTCGGCGGAACAGCTAGGACTCGGTGGCCGGGACCTTGCTGTCTGCGCGCTTGCCGTAGCGAGCCTCGAAGCGAGCGACGCGTCCACCGGTGTCGAGAATCTTCTGCTTGCCCGTGTAGAACGGGTGGCACTGCGAGCAAACCTCGACGTTGATGCGTCCGGACTCCTTGGTGCTGTGGGTCTCGAACGTGTTACCGCAACCGCAGACGACGGTGGTCGCTACGTAGGTTGGGTGGATTCCTGCCTTCATGGTGTCCCTTTCAATGGTCGCCGGGTCGACGTCGCCAATCGACATCGTGAACCGGAACCGGACTCGGCCGTTCAGTATGCCAGATGCGGTACCTCACCGGATAATCCGCGTCTCGCACGCCTCGGGGTGGCTGTACGAAGTTGTCAACGCACTGTCGCTCGGTTTTGTTCCGCCCACGCAAAAGGCCCACAACCAGCTGGTTGTGGGCCTTTTGACGTCGAATCGATCAGTCGTCGATCGCACCCGGTGCGGTCTTGGAGACCTGCATCAGGAACTCGAGGTTGTTCTTGCTCTTCTTCAGTCGATCGATCAGCAGATCGATGGCCTGATGCGAGTCCAGACCGGACAGGACGCGACGGAGCTTGTGCAGCACCGCAGCTTCGTCCGGGCTCAGGAGCAACTCGTCCTTACGCGTGCTGGACGGGTTGACGTCCACGGCCGGGAACACGCGGCGTTCGGCGATCTTGCGATCGAGCTTGAGCTCGGCGTTGCCGGTGCCCTTGAACTCTTCGAAGATCACGGTGTCGCCGGTGGATCCGGTCTCGACCATTGCGGTAGCGATGATGGTGAGCGATCCACCGTTCTCGATGTTGCGGGCAGCACCGAGGAAACGCTTCGGCGGGTAGAGCGCCGTCGAGTCGACACCACCGGAGAGGATGCGTCCCGACGCCGGCGAGGAGTTGTTGTACGCACGACCCAGACGCGTGATGGAGTCGAGCAGTACGACGACGTCCTTACCCATCTCGACCAGGCGCTTCGCACGCTCGATTGCCAGCTCGGCAACTGCGGTGTGATCTCCCGGCGGGCGGTCGAAGGTGGAGGAAATGACCTCACCCTTCACGCTGCGCTGCATGTCGGTCACTTCCTCGGGACGCTCGTCCACGAGGATGACCATCAGGTAGCACTCAGGATTGTTGGTGGCGACGGCATTCGCGATCGCCTGCAACACGCTGGTCTTACCGGCCTTGGGCGGGCTCACGATGAGGGCGCGCTGGCCCTTACCGATGGGCATCACCAGGTCGATGACACGCGTGGTGAGAATGTGCTGCTCGGTCTCGAGGCGCAGACGCTGGTTCGGGTACAGCGGCGTGAGCTTGTTGAACTCGGGGCGCTTCTTCGCGGCCTCGACGTCGCCGCCGTTGACCGTGTCGATGCGAACCAGCGGGTTGAACTTCTGGCGCTGGCTGCCCTGCTCACCGTCACGCGAGACGCGGACGGCACCGGTGATGGCGTCGCCACGGCGAAGGCCGTTCTTGCGGATCAGGTTCATGGAGACGTAGACGTCGTTGGGACCGGCGAGGTACCCGGACGTACGCACGAAGGCGTAATTGTCGAGGACGTCGAGGATGCCGGCGACCGGCTGAAGGACGTCGTCCTCACGAATCTCGGTCTCGCGTGAATCGTTGGGTGCGCCACCCTCACCGCGATCGCGACCACGGCCACGGCGCTCGCGGAAACGGCGTCCGCGGCGTCCGCGTCCACCCTCTTCGTCGTCGTCCGGTCCGTTGTTGCGGTTGTCCGTACGCGGACCGGCGTTGTTCTGGCCGGCGTTGTTCTGATTGCCGCGATCCTGACGGTCCTGGCGATCCTGGCGATCCTGGTTGCCCCGGTTGCCCTGGTTCTCGCGCTGGCCCTGGTTGTCCCGCTGGCCCTGGTTGTCCCGGTTTCGCTCGCGGCGGGGACGCTCGTTGCCCTGCTCGGCGGGAGCCTGATCAGCGTCGGACTTGCCCTCGGTGCGCGCAGGACGCTCGGCCGGAGCCTCGGCCTTGGCGGTCTCGGCGACCTTCGAAGAATCGGCGGCCTTCGCGGTGTCCGCGTCGGACTTCGCCGAAGGCGCTTCCTGCTCGATGCTCAGTTCGCCCTGGTCGGGTGAACCTGCACGACGAGCGGCGCCACGACGCTGACGTCCGCGACGGGGTGCGCTCTGATCGGAATCCTCGGCGGATTCCGTACGCGCAGGCGCGGCCTCGGCAGGAGCCGACTCGGCTGCCGGAGCTGTTTCGGCTGCGGGGGTTTCGGTGCGTGCGGCGCGAGTGCTCTTGGCACGAGTGCGCGCAACGGGTGCGTCGTCGAGAGTGAGTTCACTCTGTGCGGGTGCAGCCTTCGCGCTGCCGCCCTGGCGCTCCTTGATGGCTGCGATCAGGTCACCCTTGCGCATGCCGGAAGTGCCTTTAATGCCCAGTTCACCCGCAAGAGTGCGGAGTTCGGTGAGCACCATGCCGGAGAGTCCGGCACCACGGCGCGTTTCGGCACGCTTCGTGGAGGTCGCCACCGCACCGTTCGATGCTGAAGATGACGCCTGAGAATTGTCGCCTGATTCCGACCCGGCGGGTGCAGAAGTGGCGATGAGGTCCGTATCGGTCACGGAGGTCCTTTCCTTCCCTCACTCGCACTGCGCAAAGTCGAGGGTTCGTCCCGCAGTTCGATTGAATACCGAACTCGGTGGTGCCGTACGTGGTTGCTGTCCAGAACTGCCGGCTTGTCCGCCGTCACATGATTGTCGGAAACTCTCGCCTCAAACTTTTCATGCGCTCGCAAACCTGCCCAACGCGCCTTCGTCGACGATTCACTCCCCCGTGTGTTGAACCCCAGAGTGATGGAACCTCTGAGTGTTCGATCCGCGGAGGATTCAAACCTTCGGAGAAGGTACAAGCGTGAGGATCATGCCTGCGAGAATCATGCCAAGGACTGTGGACCCCGATTGGGAAGGAGTTTTGCCCCCTGGTGATGCACCGGCGACTGACGCGCACGATGTACGGACATAGCCCAGGATAGCGCCCAAACCTGAGTCCGGCAAGAATTTGGACGACTGGGTGTGTCAGTTCACTACCGATCGGTAGTGGGCGATCACCTGGACCAAGGCAGGGATCAGACCGTCGTCGTGGATACTTCGACGCCGTCGGCGATGTCCAATTCGAGCACACGTAGTCCGTCTGCCCGCGCCGCTTCCGCGAGTTCGACGGGGAAAGGTTCTGTGCTGAGCGCCAACACGGTGGGGCCGGCTCCGGAAACGGTCGCAGCAATACCCGCCTCGCGCAGGATCCCGATCCATCGCGTCGTGAGCGGAAGCGCGGGTGCGCGCTGTGCCTGATGCAGGCGATCCTCGGTGGCCGCCATCAACAGATCGGGCCGAGCAGTGAGCGCAACGACGGCGAGCGCGCTGCGGCTCGCGTTGAACGAGGCATCCTGGTGCGGAACCAATTCGGGCAGGAGCCCGCGAGTGTGTGCGGTGGACGACCGCTCCTCGGGAACCAGTGCCACAGCACGGATGTCGGGATGGACGTCGAGTTTGGCCGCGGAGTAGATCGGCTCGTCGCCTTCGACGGCCGGTGGGCAACTCCACGAGACGACTGCGCCACCGAGAACACTGGCAGACGCGTTGTCCGGGTGACCTTCGAACTCGGACGAGAGCTGAACCAACTGCTCTTCCGTCAAGCCGATCTCGGCATCGAGAGCGCGCGCCAGACCGTTGGCTGCTGCCAATCCACCGACAGCCGCGGAAGCCGAGGATCCCAACCCGCGCGAATGTGGAATCGCGTTGCGGCACAACACGTCCAGGCCACTGGCCCACACTCCGGCCGCCTCGAGACCACGCTCGATGGCGCGGACCACGAGATGCGAAGGACCCCAGGGCACGTCGGCAGCGCCTTCACCTTCGACGCGAATCTGAAGGCCTGAATCCGTTGTGGTGACCACGATTTCGTCGTACAACCCCAACGCCAGACCGAGGGTGTCGAACCCCGGCCCCAAGTTTGCACTCGAGGCCGGGACGCGAGCAGTCACCGAAAGGCCGATAGGCAGGGTTATAGTCATGTCAGACACCGGATTCCGCGGAGTGGTCGATGAATCCACGGACACTATGCAAGCTCGAGGGCAGCCGCGACGGCAACGGGATCGACACCGATCGGCTCGACGTTCGGCATACCCTTCAAAGCCGTGTCAGGATCCTTGAGACCGTTACCGGTCACCGTGCACACGACGGTCAGGCCCGGCTCGAGCCAGCCCTCTGCACGTGCGGCGAGCAGGCCGGCGACGCTGGCTGCCGACGCCGGTTCGACGAAGACGCCCTCGGTGGCGGCGATCAGACGGTAAGCCTCGAGGATCTTCTCGTCGGTGGCGGCACGGAATGCACCGTTCGACTCTTCCTTCGCGGCGACAGCGCCGTTCCAGGAAGCGGGAGAACCGATTCGGATTGCGGTGGCGATGGTTTCGGGATCCTTGACGGGTGCACCGTTGACCAGCGGAGCCGCTCCGGCTGCCTGGACGCCGAGCATGCGGGGCTTGACCGTGGTCAGACCGTCCGCGTAGTACTCGGAGTATCCGCGCCAGTACGCGGTGATGTTACCGGCGTTTCCGACCGGGAGTGCGTGCACGTCGGGAGCCTTGCCGAGGACGTCCATGATCTCGAATGCCGCGGTCTTCTGGCCTTCGATGCGCACCGGGTTGACCGAGTTGACGAGACCGATGGTGGGGAATTCGGCCGTGGTCTTGCGCGCCAGCTCGAGGCAGTCGTCGAAGTTGCCCTGGACCTGAATGATCTTGGCGCCGTGCATGACTGCCTGCGCAAGCTTGCCCATGGCGATCTTGCCCTGCGGGATGAGCACGGCGCAGGTCATGCCGGCCTTGGCTGCATACGCAGCGGCCGAGGCGGAGGTGTTGCCGGTGGACGCGCACAGAACTGCGCGCTGGCCACGGGCCAAGGCGTCGGTGACGGCCATCGTCATGCCGCGGTCCTTGAAGGAACCGGTGGGGTTGAGGCCCTCGACCTTGAGGTAGACGTCGCAGCCGGTGATCTCGGAGAGGTGGCCGGCCGGCAGGAGCGGGGTGCCGCCTTCGCGCAGGGTGACGGTCTTCCAGTTGTCACCGATCGCGAGACGGTCCCGGTATGCCTCGATGAGACCCGGCCATGCCTTGTGGACGGGGTTGACGATGCCGGTCATTGTTCAGTGCCTTCCAGTCGCAGCACGCTGGTCACAGCGGTGACGAATTCGAGTTCGTTGAGGGCCGCCACGGTCTCGGAGAGAGCCGCGTCGGTTGCTACATGAGTGACGACCACCAGACGCGCGCCGGCGCCGGCGCCCTCCTGGCGGACGACGGAGATGCTCACGCCGTGCTTGGCGAACTCGGCGGCGACTGCGGACAGCACACCTTCCTTGTCCGCGACCTCCATGTTCACGTAGTAGCGCGTGAGGATGTCGCCCATCGGGGCGACCTTGAGCTTGGCGTACTTGGACTCGCGGGGGCCGCGGCCGCCGTGAACCTTGTTGCGCGCAGCCATCACCAGGTCACCCATCACCGCGGAAGCTGTGGGGGCGCCGCCTGCGCCCTGGCCGTAGAACATGAGCCGGCCGGCGTTCTCTGCTTCCACGACAACGGCGTTGAACGCGCCGTTGACCGAGGCCAGCGGATGGCTGAGCGGAACCAGCGCCGGGTACACGCGAGCGGAAATCCGCTCCTTGCCCTTGGGCGTGACGATGCGCTCGCAGATCGAGAGCAACTTGATCGTGCAGTCGAGTGCCTTCGCCGAAGCCAGGTCGGCGGAGGTGATCGTGGAGATTCCTTCGCGGTACACGTCCGCGGCAGTGACGCGGGTGTGGAACGCGATCGACGCGAGGATCGCTGCCTTCGCCGCGGCGTCGTAGCCTTCGACGTCCGCGGTCGGGTCGGCTTCCGCGTATCCGAGGCGTCCGGCTTCGGCCAAGGTCTCTTCGTAGTCGGCGCCGGTCTCGTCCATCGCCGAAAGGATGAAATTGGTGGTGCCGTTCACGATTCCGGCGACCTTGTTGACACGGTCTCCGGCCAACGACTGTGTGAGCGGGCGGATCACGGGGATCGCGCCGGCAACAGCGGCCTCGAAGTACAGGTCGACAGAGTTGGCCTCTGCAGCCTCCGCCAATTCACCGGTGTGGTCCGCGAGCAGCGCCTTGTTGGCGGTTACGACCGACTTACCGGAGTTGAGGGAAGAGAGAATCAGCTTGCGAGGGAGCTCGATTCCGCCGATCACCTCGACCACGATGTCGACGTCGTCACGACCGACCAGGGACTCGGCGTCCGTCGTCTGCAGTTCCTCGGGAATTCCGCGGTCCGAGCCGATACGGCGGACGGCAACCCCCCGCAGTTCCAACGGGGCGCCGACGCGAGCTTCGAGTTCCTCGGCCTGCTCACGAATGATCCGGACGACCTCGCTCCCGACGTTGCCGAGGCCGAGAACGGCCACACCGATAGCGCGATGCGCCGATTCGCTCGTCACTGCGATACCTCCAAGCTGAGCAGATCTTCCACTGTTTCCCTCCGCAGAATCACGCGTGAGACTCCGTCACGCACCGCCACCACGGCTGGGCGGGTGAGCAGGTTGTACCTGCTCGACATCGAATAGCAGTATGCACCGGTCGCTGCTACCGCTAGTAAATCACCGGGCCCGACGTCCTCGGGCATCCAGGTGTCCCGAATGACCACGTCACCGGACTCGCAGTGCTTACCGACGATACGTGCAACGACGGGATCAGCCTCGGAAGTTCGCGAAACCAACTTGGCTTCGTACTCCGCACCGTAGAGGGACGTGCGGATGTTGTCGCTCATCCCGCCGTCGACGCTGATGTAGCGGCGTGTCAGCGAGCTACCCACCGTGACGTCCTTGATGGTGCCGACCTCGTAGAGCGTCACCGTGCCAGGTCCGGCGATGGCGCGGCCGGGTTCGACGGCAAGCGTCGGCTCCGGCAATCCGGCCAGTGCTGACTCGTTGCGCACGATGTGGCCGAGCTTTGCTGCCAGTTCGTCGACGGGCGGCGGGTCGTCGGAGGGGATGTACGAGATCCCCATGCCGCCGCCGAGGTCGATGATCGAAATCTGCTTGGTCTTCTCGACTCCGAACTCGGTGACGACGTCGCGGAGCAAACCGATCACGCGGTGCGCTGCCACCTCGAAACCGTCGACGTCGAAGATCTGCGAACCGATGTGGCTGTGCAGGCCGACCAGTCGCAGGTTTTCGGCGGCGAAGACGCGACGGACCGCGTCGATCGCCGCTCCCCCGGCCAGCGAGAAACCGAACTTCTGGTCCTCGTGTGCGGTGGAGATGAATTCATGGGTATGCGCTTCGACGCCGACGGTCAGTCGGATCAACACGTCCTGAACGACACCGGCCTCACCGGCGACACGATCGAGTCGGTCGATCTCGATCGACGAGTCGAGCACGACGTGTCCGACGCCCGCGGCGACACCAGCGGCCAGTTCGGCGACTGACTTGTTGTTGCCGTGCATGGCAATTCGCTCGGCCGGGAAGTCCGCGTGCAACGCGATCGCCAGTTCGCCGCCGGAGCAGACGTCGAGCGAGAGGCCTTCGTCGGCGACCCAGCGTGCGATCTCGCCACAGAGGAATGCCTTGGATGCGTAGTGCACCTTGGCATCCGGGCCGAAGGCGCGGGCCATGTCACGGCAGCGCGAGCGGAAGTCGTCCTCGTCGATGACGAACAACGGAGTGCCGTACTTCTCGGCAAGTTCACCGACCTTGACACCCGCGAGGGTCACTTCACCGTCGTCGCCACGAGAAGCGTTGCGCGGCCACACCTGCGGTGAGAGTTCGCCGAAGGCTTCGGGGCTGGTCGGACGGTCGGGCAAGCCGGGGGCCTGCAACTGCTCGGCGTGCTTGGGGCCGGCGGGGTGCGCGTTCACATTTGCTCCGGTGCGGTGACGCCGAGCAGTTCGAGACCGTTGGCCAGGACCTGTCGGGTGGCGGCGCAGAGAGCCAGACGCGCGCGGTGCACGTCGGTGGCGTCTTCGTCGCCTTGCGGAAGGATGCGGCACGCGCCGTAGAAGCGGTGGTACGCACCCGCGAGTTCTTCGAGGTAGCGGGCAATACGGTGCGGCTCACGCAGATTCGCAGCGCTCGACACGACGCGTGGGTACTCGCCGATCGTGCGGATGAGGTCACCCTCCTGCTCGACGGTGAGCAGGGCGAGGTTGCTCGCGTCGGCGGACAGACCGAGGTCTGCGGCGTTGCGAGCGATCGCCGAGAGGCGTGCGTGCGCGTACTGCACGTAGTAGACGGGGTTCTCGCTGCTGGTCTTGGTCCACAGGTCGAGGTCGATGTCGATGCTCGAGTCGACCGACGAGCGGATCATGACGTAACGCGAGGCGTCGACGCCGATTGCCTCGACCAGGTCGTCGAGGGTGATGACGGTGCCTGCACGCTTGCTCATCTTGACGGCAGTGCCGTCCTTGACGAGGTTGACCATCTGGCCGATCAGCACCTCGACGGTGTCCGGATCGTCGCCGAATGCGGCAGCGGCAGCCTTGAGACGGCCGATATAACCGTGATGGTCGGCGCCGAGCATGTAGATACAGAGGTCGAACCCACGTGCGCGCTTGTTCTGGAAGTAGGCGATGTCACCGGCGATGTAGGCGGCGTTGCCATCGCTCTTGATGACGACGCGGTCCTTGTCGTCGCCGTAGTCGGTGCTCTTGAGCCACCACGCACCGTCTTCGTGGAAGAGGTTGCCCGAACCCTTGAGGGATTCGACGGCCTTCTCGACCGCACCGGATTCGAAGAGCGAGTTCTCGTGGAAGTAGACGTCGAAGTCGACGCCGAAGTCGTGCAGGGTCTGCTTGATGTGCGTGAACATCAATTCGACGCCGATGGCGCGGAAGGTTTCCTGCTGCTCGTCGGCAGGCAGATCCATGACGTCGGGACGCTGCTTCAGAACCGAGGCGGCGATGTCGGCGATGTATGCACCGGCGTAACCGTCTTCGGGAGCAGGTTCACCCTTCGCTGCAGCGATCAGCGAACGCGAGAAGCGGTCGATCTGGGCACCGTGATCGTTGAAGTAGTACTCACGTGTTACCAAACCACCCTGCGCGGACAGAATGCGTCCGAGCGCGTCTCCGACTGCGGCCCAACGGGTTCCACCGAGGTGAATCGGTCCGGTGGGGTTGGCGGAGACGAATTCGAGGTTGATCTTCTTGCCGGCGAGGGAGTCACCCGAGCCGTACGACGCACCGGCTTCGAGAACCGACACGACGATCGCGCCCTGGGCGTCCTTGTCCAACCGAATGTTGAGGAAGCCGGGCCCGGCGATCTCGGCGGATTCGATTCCGTCGGCAGCGGTGAGGGCTTCGGCGATCCAGCCCGCCAGCTCGCGGGGATTCGTGCCGACCTTCTTGGCTACCTGCATGGCAATGTTGGTGGCGTAATCGCCGTGCTCGGGGTTGCGTGGTCGCTCGACGGTGAGGGTTTCGGGTAGCACGGATACGTCGAGGCCACGATCGGCAAGGACGCTCGCTGCGGTTCCGCGGAGCAGTTCGGCAAGGTCAGCTGGAGTCACAGGTATTCATCCTATTGCCTGCACACCGGAAGTGGAGACTCGCCTCACGCCTCGCTCTCCGTGAACGTGCGCGGGGCCGCTGTGGCGTGTCGCACGCCACTCTCAAAGTT
>Ga0256897_1000224_pt1 | contig 13198 bp, 2 predicted proteins | sample MC6MC0670MT_FD_186336 | JGI IMG/M metagenome (GOLD analysis project Ga0256897, IMG submission 186336) | Metatranscriptome of enriched soil aggregate microbial communities from Iowa State University, Ames, United States - MC6-MC0670-MT... | ecosystem: Environmental > Terrestrial > Soil >... | reverse complement strand
TGGTAATTACCCCCAAATGACCCCATTTTGTTAACCAAATTTAATAATTTTTTTTGAATTTTTGAATTTTTAAATTTTTAAATTTTTGCACTTTTAAATTTTTAAATTTGACTTGTTTTGGGAAATTTTCATACCGAAACAACACATCCGACGCTTTTTCTAGTCGAGTGAGCAGCAAGCACATGATCAATTGGTCAATGCTTCTGACAAACAAGGTGCTGTCCAATCCTTTATTAAAGGTATTGGTGATAAGCCATCATTTTTGGCTACACTAAATTTAAAAACGAATTCAAAAACTGTTACAACGATATTAAATTATTTATCAACAAGTTTAGAACAAAAAAATTACACAAATATAGTCCCGATTTTTTTAGTTTTTCAACGTTTATTACGTTTTGAACGATTTTATCGCGATTTATCAAAAACGTCTTCTTTAGATCCCATTATATCCGCACTAGAATTAACTAACAACGATGATTGCATTGAAGCCTGTCTAAAATCACTTGAATTAATGGTTAAATGTCAGGTATTTAATCGTTCACAGCCTGGTTGTGGTGGTTCTTCCGGTGAGAGCAATTTAGCCCCTGGTGACCCCATGGGGCGTAAGACTTCGCCGGGAGAAACGCCATTAGCTGCCGGGGTTGTTGTTCAGGATACTATTAAAGCTTCAAATAATGATCCTAAAATTCATACACATGAATCTTCCATGAAGGTTGTGTTATGTAGTACTAATAATAATTTGCCATTTGCATTGTCAAAATTATTTACGCATTATATCGCTAATATCCCTAGCAATCAATATACTGAACAGCAACATATTATTTTACAAACTATTTTACGTTTAGTACGTCATTTTATGATTTCAACAATAAAGACGTCAACTTACCCACAAATTTTATCATTTTTGCGTGAATTTAAAGTACATAGTGATAATATTATTACATTAACGGTTAATATTAATCCATCAACTCGTATGGAAGCGACATTATTTTTAAGACAATTATTATTACATTCCTCCCGTGAAGTAACCAAGCAAATTCAAATCTCATGTTTAAATAAGGGTTATTTATTATGGTATGTATATATTGCGTTATCTAAAAAGGGTGTCCATCAAAATGCACATATTGATTGGGACGTTACCCAACATCATGCTTTATATGCGGATCTCATTGGGTTTTTATGTGACGGGAATGAAACCATAACGCGTTTATTATTCCGTATGATCCCAAAATGTCTCCATGATAATGCCCGTGCTGGCCAACAAGTTATACAATTCCCCAACTTTTCTCGACAATTATATTTATCCCCTTGTACACCCGAACAAAAACGTGAATTTGAAGATACTTCTTTTGCACATTATTTTAGTGGTAACCAAAAGCATTCAGATTGGGTTACTGTGTTTCAAGAAATTGAAGAAACACATACTACCCCATTAATTGTTTGGACCCCACAGGATAAAGCTGAATTAATTGAAATGTTATTAAATGAAAACGTTGATTATAATTTACAACTTGAACTTTCCCCGGCATCGTTATGGGACCATGAAGGTTTTGAAATTGATTATTCAAGTCAATCTAAATATTTAATCGTTAACCGTTATTATTTACATTTATTATTACCACATTTTGAATCAACTGAACCCAAAACTGAAAAAAGTTCATCAAATGTTAATAAAAATACTCTCAGTGGTGGCATCGATGATGACCCACCAGTTCCAACTGAAGAACAACAACAACCACAAGCACGTCAAATTAAAAAAATTGGCAATCGCCCAACTGCAATTGAGACCGCAGACGGGTTGTTTTTACCCACACGTTCAAAAAATGCTGACCCATATGCAATTTCAACAGTCGATTTATCGAATTTTATGTCAAGTTGTTTTCAACGCGCTGTTGTTGAAGATGATGTTGGTTGGAAATTAGCTTGTTTACGTATGATGTCAACTTTATACGTTCATAACAAGAGAATTTTACAAGAAACAAATTTTATGCCTTATCTACTATGGTTATTGACCCCAAAGACTCATACTGGTTCATTATTTGATGTTAATGAAGCCACTAATAACGTCTTTTCAAATTATTCTGAAAGTGATAGTGGTAGTGAAGGTGATGAGGATAAAGATAAAGATAAAGATGTATCACTTCTTGAAGCTAATGTTAATATCCCACTTAAAAAGAGTACATCAACTTCATCTACTCAACGTTTATTAAATTCAAATTCGAATGTAAAAGATATTACACAATCACAAACTGATCCAAATGCCATCATTTCCAAATTTGAATCTAATCTTGAAAGGGAAATTTCACATTCATTGCAGTCTTCATTCAATAACCCACGCTGGAGAGACCAAATTTTAAAATTTTTAAATATTTTATTTGATTATGTCGGTAATATTAACAAATTTGTTGCTGGTAATGGTGTTAATACGTTGTTATATTTTATTAATAACGTACACCGTGAAAATCATTCCGGTGGTTTACAAGAAATTGAATCCTTAGTTTCTTCATTAACTCCACAACAACGTGATGAGTATTCAAAATCACCTGCAATTAATATGTCAGCGTTATTATCCCCTCATACATTACACTCTAAACACCATTCTATTGCGTCTTCTTCCTCAGTTGCCCCTCCTCCTTTACCTACCATTCAACCACAACCACCACCACTACAACAACTCCAACAACAACAACAACCACCACAATCACAATCACAAAAGACATCAGACAAACCGCCACAAGGGTTTAGACGTTCATCTATTCCCAACATTGATTCTATTGATGAAGCCGGTGAAGCTAATTCGTTTGGTAAAAAATTAAGCGTTAATGTTGATTCCGAACAAGCCTCCCCAACTGATTCAACCCCTCGTAATCGCTTAATGCGTAACCCATCCGACCTCCATGCTCACTCACCATTAAATAATTTTACTGGTTATGTCGTCGATGCTCCAACCTCTGCTGGTGGTATTGCTGGTGTGACTGAAAATGGCCAAAATAATACCATTGTTGGTGTGAGCCCACTTGGGTATACCAGTCCTATCGCAAATAGACAATTATATGATCCAGAAACAACCCCAACTTTGGCTTTGCTCGATCCTTTATGGTATCAAGCTGCGGTGCATAACCAAATTCAAAGGGAAGTTTCTCCATTGAAAAAATGTGATTTGTTAATTAATACTCCACAACCTGAAGGGATTACCGAAGTTGCAAGAAAATCATTAAATTTATTATTAAAAATTGTCACAAATGCACCACGTTTACGTAAAAAAATATTTAAACCACGTGTTTTGACGTCTTTAGTACAGATATTATTAATTGATGATTTAAAAATGGTTAATACTGCATTAAAAAATTTTAACCATTTTGGTTGATGCAAATACTCATGTTATTCCAAATTTGGCAAAAACTGGTGTATTTTTATTTTTATTATTTGCAGCACGTCGTGAGAAACAGTTTTCACCAGAAATGATTAGTTTTATTGATAAATATCATACAAAACAAAATGTATCTTATTTATCCCGTGGTCAATCCATTTATTCCGGTTTATTACCGGATCCATTGATTAATTTATCATTACAACCACAAGGTGGTGAGTATTTTTGTGCCGTTATTAACCAATCCAAGACTATTTCACATCGTATTCTATGGGATACTTCTCATAAAGAAATTTTATCAAAAACTATTATGCTCCATTTGGCCCCTTTTATTCAAAAATTGGTTCTATGTCCATTTTCGACTTATACGTTCCCATTTGATGGCCTCAATGCGTGTAAATTTATGATTCCACAATTAACCATTTCTTACCCTTCTATTAGCCGCGAGCTCTTTGTTGGGAATATTTATGTCCGGTTTTTTAATTTAGAAACCAATCGTTTGAATTTATCAATTTTACAAAGTGGTAAATGTAAAAAGATTTCAATTTCACATAGTTCAGTATTTTTATTAAGTTTACTCCGTGAACTTACCCAAGAAAATAAATATTATACCACGCGTCGTTTAACATTACTTGATCATTTCCAACTCCTTGATTGTGTTCAACCTAAATCCACATCCGGTTTACATCCACTTAAATCCAAAGATCTTGATCATGATGAACCGACTTCCCCAGGTAGCCCAACTTTAACCGGTAATAAATTAACACCAAATCGTGAACAACCAATTATTTTTTATACTGATGTTGATTTTGCAAATGTTAAATTTCCATTAATTCAACAACAACAGCCGTATCAAACCTTATGGGATTCACAACAATTACAATTGCAACCAATTAATGGTAGACCTGGTAGTGCTGCATCTAATTCACCACCGCCATTGGCATTAAATGATATCCGCTTATATGAATCGAATGAAAATACGACATTTTCAGTACCAAGTGCTCAAGTTCAACCATTACAAACTACCACATCTCCATTATATACGCAAATCGAAAAGGATTTAATTAATGATCATTTATTAGAACTATTACAAAGTATTGCTGTGTTGACCTCATCATTACCGCAAGAAGAAGATGTTTGTAATTTTAAATATCCTCTCCATCTTATTGGGTTATTAGCATCAACGGAAGCACCATATGATGTCTCTAATCGTTGTTTAACGACTTTATCACAAATTTTTCGTTCATTATTGGTTATCCCAAAATCACAAAATGCTCAAGCATTTGTAAATAACGGTCTTTTACGTGTATTATTACGTGTTTTGGTTGTCATTGGTCAACATATTATTACTCAAAGCGGTAATGACCAAGGGAATCCATTCGATTTGACTTTAGAACCACATCATAATGATAATATTGAATTATTTATTCAATATATGCACATCTTTACGACTTTATTATTAACCGGCCGTTCCTCACATCGTCCTGGGGCATTTTATTTCCAATTTTCTATGCTATTTTATGATATTTCAGCTTGTCAAGATTTTTTCTTAATTATTCAAACTATCCTTTCAACATCTTCTTTGAATCAATTATCATCACGTCAATATTTATTAGGGTCAACATATCGTCTTTTACAATCAATGTCAATTTATGATCAATCTTTGGCTAATTTTCAACTTGATAACCTCGTCTTTTTACGCGAACGCCTTCATTATCATCATGAAATGTCCGTCGAAGCAACAACTGTTCATTTTGAATCCCAACCTGAGCCAACTAGCGGTACAAAACAAACCCTTCAACAGGCATTGTTATCGATCCCACCTGTACCCGATTTAACTGTTACTGGTTTATACACCCCACATCGTTATATTTTACAATATGGGTTAATTTTGGACACCATTCGTTCTATTTTAACGATTGAAGATGATAGAGAACTTACCGTTTTCTCTATTGGTGGTATTATTTCAAATCAAACTGCAGTCCCAGCATTTTTAGGCAAGACTCCTACTAAAAATCCACAAGCACAAAATTTATTGAACGTTTATCCGTCAAATAAGTTAATTTTTAATGCCGGGGTCTATTTAGAAGAAGTCAATTTTGAAGGTTATGATGGGAATAGTGGTGATAATAAAAAGAATATTAATAATCCTGGTCAAGCACAACGTCAACTTACCCGTACAGCTAAAAATAATCGTACCGCGGGTGGTGCATCTCCATTACTTAACCCCAAAGCACTTGATGAAGTTAATGCTAAAAATGGTGTTCAAAATGAAGACCGTTTCCAAAGGGGATCTGTACTTTCAAATAATCATCTCTCAATGGCACAGCCAGTATTGCATGATTTATTATATCAATCCCCATTATCAAGCTCTCATCGTGATTTATTAACTGGGGCAAAAGAAGGTAATAGTAATGAAAATAAAAACAATGGTGGGAAAGTTGTTGTTTTATCTCAACACACGCCAACAAATTCTACATCAAATTTGAATGCAAAAGTTTTACAAACTTCATCTTCGGAAATTATTCCACATGATGCTGAAATTACCACTTTAGCTGATGCAATTTTATTACAATCAACCCAAACTCCATTTATTCCATGCACTGCAACATTTTTACAACATGAAAAATCATTCGCAATGAGAAAAGAAGCTGTTGTGTTCTTAACATTACTGTTATCAAATACATTAATGACTTTACTTAATCATCCATCTGCATATTCATCAAATACTTGTGTGCATGAATCTAGCAGTGATCACCAACATAATCATGTTATTGTTAAAGCTCCACAAAACGAACCAAAATTGGGCGATAAGAATCAAGGCGATAAAACACCAACATTATCATTTCTTTCACAAAATGTTTCCTTAGCTCGTCGTGCATCATCATCATCGTCATCATCACCATCACCATCATCATCACCATCAATCCCTAATTTACCTCTTAGTAATAGTGTTGATAACAGTGATACCCTTAGTAATCAATCTTCAGGACCTTCAAATAATAATATAATTTTAAAATTGCAATATCAATTAAAAGCAATTGATGTTTCTCATTTAAATATTACCCAACAATTATTAACTCCTGGTGCGTTATTCATCTTGTCAAAATTTGTCAGCCATGTTCGCTACTTTTTACAAGCCACAACTGAATACTTTTCGAATACTGCATCTTTAACGATGGTTAACGCACATTGTCATGTTCCTGTTGAATATAAACGTTTTACTGAATTAATTGATCTTACTAGTACATCTGGTGGGGAACTTATTTCCCCAACTTATATTTGGTCATCAACGCTCCGTCAAGAATGTGTCAACCTCATTCAGAACAATACTAATACATTCCAAATCTATGCTAATGGTTCCAAAACTCCAGTTTTGGCTAAGGATACCAAAGGTAATGGATGTTCATTGTTTTCAACCGATTTTGTTTCAGTTTCAAAGCAACAAAAATTACTTACTGGTTCCAATAATGTCCCAAAAGATACCCCCGCATCGCTTAATCGTCGTTCATCAGCTCCAATGATTTCTCTTACTCCTCTTCAAACTGCTACTGCTGCACCAAAACAATTGCAAGTCCCATTTATGTCGTTTAAACCGCATCAGGAATTATCGTTAACTGGTCAATGGTCATGGGCGAATTCATTATTGAATTCACATGCATTAGTACCATTATCTTCTTTACCATTAAGCTCAACTATGACTCAACCACTTAATTCTGATCAATTGGCATTATTACAATCAAATATTCTCCCATTCCCGACTACAATTTCAATTTTAACAAATGAGCTCATTGTCGAGGGTGTTTATGTCCGTATTTGGTTCGCGTTATCATCACAAGGGAAAACTAATGATGTTTTATTACCAAAACCACTTTCCTCAAGTCATCTTTTTAACCATATTGCCTTTGCATTGTATCGTTATGCATTATTAGCACCACATCGTCTTAGTAATCATGTTGTTAATAACAATAACCCTGGCCAAGAACGCTCATCAAGCCAAAGTCAATCTCGTGGCGGTGATTCAACTCCAACTAATGCACAAAATCAACAACAAATTCAACCTCAAGTTATTGGTATTACTGGCGATGAAGTTCATCAATTAGACGATAAATTATCATTAGATTTGGGCTATATGAAGAAAAATTATGATTTAGATAACGGTTTACATCATTCTACGATTTTAATTGATGATAGTGTTATTATTGATTTTACAACACCAATTCAACAAAAATTATTTGATTTGTCATTTTTACCACCAGACGATGCTTTAATTAATACTTTGGAATATTCCGCTTGTACTATTCGCTCAGCTAGAAACCAAACTGTACAAGTTTTTAATCAAAATATTCTTTTATTATCATCTTGCTTACAAAAGCTTTGTTGTGATCCAGCATGTGATATTAAAGCTCTTTCAGCTCCATTAACTGTTTCACCATCACAAATGATTATTGGTAATTCACATTCTCAACAGGTTTACCAATATTATGGTGTTTATCGTTTATTATCATTACTTGCCTGTGAACGCACCCCAGCGGCTACAATTAATGTTATTTGTACAATTTTATACATTTTACAAAAAGATATTGTCCTTAATAAGGATATTAAACCCAATGTTAGCACACAATATAATTTAAAAGACAAACGTACTTCTGATCAATTTACATTTTCTGCCGGATTTGATATTATTTCAAACGTTTGTCAATATTTAATTGCATTATTAGTACGTCCTTATCAAGCTTTACCTCCCGAACAACAAGCACAAAGTACTGCAACTACCGCGCCAAATAAACCTGCTCCTACCCCTCCAGGTGCACCAAACAAGCCAGCACCGACTGTCCCAGGTTCACGTCGCGATTCAGCATTAGCATCGAATCCATTCATGATTCGTAATGAAAATACTGTTAATATTTCCCATGTTAAACAATCTTTTTTTAGTTTACAACAACGTAGTGAGCAAAGGGTACATTTATTATTAATCTTGAACGTTTTATACAATTTAATTCTTTCTCAGACTTTATTGCGTCGTGGTAAAGCATTAGAAACGTTATATAAAACCGGTATTGTTTCAACTTTGTTAAATATTATTTTACGCCCTACCACACCTCAATTACATCCAGTTGGTAAGGGTCAATCACAACCTGATCCAATTGTTGAATCTCATTGGACTTTGTCAACTTATATCCCAATGAAGGCATTATATTCCCACCATAATCAAACCATTATTGAACATTTAGACGAAAGTCCAAATGTTTTACCAACAACTCAATTAGGTCTGATCGATATTAATGCAAATTCTGATTTGAATAAGATTAATTATTTCCCATTCACGAATGATATTGATATTACACCTGGTCAACGTATTACAACAACTACCCCAGTTCATGTCTTATCAGCTCCACTTACTATTCCTGAACAATACTTGTATAATTCACCACAACGTCCAACAACTGCAACTGCCCAAACTACTGCCCCAGGCAACCAATTAAATAATTCTCGTTTTAAACCATCAATTGGTAATGCACCTAAAGATACGAGTTCATCCAGTCAAACCGGTGCCGTTATCACTAACCATCCATTTAATACCGCGAATAATACTTATACTACCGCTCATCGTTTAATTGCTGCAAAAATGTTAGGGTTATTATTTGTTCACCCCATCGCATCTCCTTATTTCCGTTCAGCTCTCGCATCAATTCTTTCCCCACAATTTTTCCTTACAATCCAATCCGCGACTTCAAATCCATTACGCTTCCTTTCACAGTTTTATACCGAATGTATCTCCCCGGCATTTGTTTGGAATTCTATTGCGCGTATGGAAACTACACAATTTATTCACAATGAAGTGCAAAACTTATTTTATTACCATGTCCAACAAAATCGTTATTTTGCACAATATTTATTCTTGCAAGAAAAAAAACTTGAACTGGGTCGTTCACGTGATTCTTATTTATTAGTTTTACGCAAAGAAGGTTCAATTGATGAGGACCAATTAGAAGATATGGTTGCTAAACTTGAACAAGAAGCTTATGTTGGTGTGCAAAAAACACTTTCTGCGCATTATGAATCGTTATATCAGCAACGTGTTGTTGATTATCAACATCATATTACTTATACCCCAACTGCTACGAGTCCAAATAATACTGAAACTTTAACCCAACCTATTAAACCCTCAGTTGGCGGCGGTGGATCATTTAACTCATTTGGTGCTTCGAAAAATCATTCAATTTCGAATTCGAATACCTCAACCGCATCTACTGGTAATAATAATAATAATAATAATAATAGTAATAATGCTATTACTAATAATGGTTTACCTTATTTAACACCTGAGGATATTGTTGCTTGTACTACTAGTGACGCTATTGATTCATATTACGGCATCTTTAGCTATGATCATACACCAACTTTATTCCAAACCGTTGCAACTAGCAGAGACGATGATGACGATGACGATGATGATGATGATAACACCGCTACTCATTTCCCAACTACTTTATTCCAAGGTACTTTAACCACTCATGATGTCGGTGCCCAAACTTGGAATTCTCGTTTTTCACGCATTTATTTAACCCATCAAGTCTATATTAATATTGATTCTGAAATGGGTATTGGGTTATATCTACATCCATTCCTTTCACTACATAAACAAGGTACTCCAGACGACAATTTACCTTTACGTAATCACTTATTATTCAAAATTGAACTTTCTCCTTCATTTTTTGCTAATTTATCCACAGCAGTTGTTGAAGAAATGGGTAAAGTATCATCGCTAAAACAATACTTAGCCGAAGCTGAACAATTACATCAAGAAGCCATTGAAGATGGTTATTTGAACCCAGAAACTGGTCAATTAAAACCGCGTCAAGTTGTTGCTGCAATCCGTCGGGAACAATTCATTAAACTTCACCTTCAAGAACGTCAACGTCTTCGTGAATTACTTGAACAACAACGTAAAGAACAAGAACGTGCTGCATTAGAACAACAAAAAAGTCAAAGTCGTGCTGGTGTTTCGAGACGGTCAAGTGCTTTAGCAGTTTCGTCTAATTCACAATCAGCACGTGCTGCTTCCCCGTCACAAAACCCACATACTCCTATTACTCCCCGCGGTAATGACGGTGTTGAAAGGGATCGTTCTACTAGTACAACCCGTGGTGAAAATGGTAAAGAAAAGGATTCCTTTGCAAAAAAATCAACTATTATGGAAGACGGTGACGATAATGATGATTATAATGATGAAAATAGCCATGATGTTGACCGTAGTAGAAATGATGATGAAAATACGAAATTACAATCCACGACGAGAATCCCTTCCACTTCTGAAAACTCTGCTTATGACCGTTTAGATGATTTGCAATATGTTAACGCATTATTTACTGATGATCAATTCTATTTACAAGTTGCTGATAATGTTGTTACCAAAACACATTTATTTGATTTATATCATAATATCCCAATCGAGACTACTTTGATGACAAAAATGTTAGATGTTGTTAATTACTTCATTTCTTTACCACAAAATTCAAACAGTTCAATGATTTCTGACGATCCAACCAATTCTAATAAAAATACAATTCAAAAATATATTGGTTCTGAAGATAAAGTTTCTCGTATTGCTGAATTCATCCTTCTTGAATCAGAAAATGCTCAGCTTACATACAAAGTTGATGAACAACTCTTTTTCCAGCATGAATCTTATACCAACCCTCAAGGTGCTATTGAAGCTGGTGCGCCTGGACCAAACCCACAAGATTTCTTCCCTCCTTTACCAAATAACTCGCCATATAAGACTGTTTTATCGAGTATCCCATTATATCCAATGTATGATTTATCAACAAATACTAATTTGGTAGTTTTAAAATCGGTTTTAACTTTACAATCATTAATTGCGACACCAAATGTTACCCTTTTTAGAGATAGTTTATTGGCTATGCATAAGTCCCGTATTTCTAAATGGTTATTACCAGTTTTGTATCTTGCTCATGATAGATATGAAATGTGTGACGAATTCGGTAATGCTCTCCCAGCAACTCAACCTACTATTTTGTATCCAATTGTATTCATTATTTATACCCTTATTCAACAACATAATGATCATGTTGATGATTTATTAAATTTGGGGGCATTATTTTATTATTTGAATTTATTATTTCAAAAATCACATTTACCTGATCATCTTTATAAAGCAGTTTTATATACCGTTTGTAAAATTACCCAACGCTCAAAACGTTCTCGTTTGGAGGTTTTAGGCTTTTTTGTTTGTGAACTCAAGGAATTATTTATGAACGTTGATTGTATTACAGCTCTCCCACAAGTTCTCCATCATAATGCTAATGATTCACAAATTGATCAAAATATTATTATTGCTCATGATGACCTTTCTTTTAAGGAAATTGATGAAGTGTTACGTGAGACATTTAGCCCATGTCCACAATGTGATCGTCATTGGGATGATAACCATCGTCGTACACTTATGTCCACGTTTAAGACCGTCTTACCACAATTAACTCTGCGCGTTATTGCGTATACTCCCGAAAAGGGGAGAATTTATAACATGTCCGATATTTTGGATTGTTTACGTTATCGTCCTTATGATCTTGTTACTAAAGAATATATCGATGAGGACCCAATTAATATTCCAAAAGCTCATTTACAACCTGTATCAACTCCAACTACTGTAACTACTCCAATTGCTGTTATTGACGATGATGGTGATGGTGGTGGTGATGATGATCAATTATCTCCACTCGTTCAAGAAAATAGAAGAGCTTCTTTACCACCACCACCTCCGGATGTACAACAGTTGGAACATAGTGATAGTGAAATTATCTCTCCTGAACAAGTCAAGGCCAATTTGGCTGTAGTTGGGAGTAATTAATTTTGAGTAAAGTTTAATTCAAATTTTGCCCATTTTTTCCCTCCCCTTTCGGTATTAATCTTTCTCAAATGGTAAATTTATAATTTTCTTACCATTTTAAGCCTGTATAATTATTGTATATTTGTTAAATATATCTTTAACATTTTGTATCATAATCTTTTTTCAAGCACTAAAAACTTATTGATTTTCCCCACAATTTTCTTTTCTTCAAATATCCCTCCAATGACTCTTATTGTCCCATCTTTCTGTTTATTATTTTCTTTGTTTGCTAATTATGTCTTTTTTTGATACTGTCCAATGCGCCTTTTATATATTCCCAAAAAAAACACACACACAAATCACATATTTCTTCTCATCTTTAATCTTCGCGCCAATTATTCTTACCGATTACAATTTTCGTATCTATTCTCAAATAAACGAATTTTACCATCGAGACGTTTTTTAATTCAAAATAGGACTTGTTAATTTTTCGGAACAAAAATGGTAAAAAAAACCGTTGGGAGGAGGGAAAAATTAAACAGCGCTATAAATCTCCACAATCCCGTCCATAACCTTGCTATCCATTCAAACTCATCGATAATTGTATTTAGCTTCAGATTTCCGGTCCTCTTCATCAGCATCTGCTAATTATGCCATTTATTCTGAAATGTCGCCAAAAATCCAAAAATTTCATTTTGACCGTTAGGTTCTCAAAAAAACGGGCTAAATTGTTCATCGCGCACCAAACAAGCTATCAATATGTCTTAAATGTGGTTATATCATACGTGGTGGCTTTTGATATCTATACGCCGTTATCTAACACCTAAAAATGAATATTTTTTAAACCCTTAACCGTTAGATTGGGCTTTTCGTCAATCCTTCCTCCCTGCCCAAGAAATAAGCATACTATCTGAGTTGCCACTCTATTAGTCCCAAATTTGGTCTTGTCTCACGACTTCCCCCCCCCCCCCCCT
>Ga0256897_1000221_pt1 | contig 13290 bp, 10 predicted proteins | sample MC6MC0670MT_FD_186336 | JGI IMG/M metagenome (GOLD analysis project Ga0256897, IMG submission 186336) | Metatranscriptome of enriched soil aggregate microbial communities from Iowa State University, Ames, United States - MC6-MC0670-MT... | ecosystem: Environmental > Terrestrial > Soil >... | reverse complement strand
TTTCAATTTACTTCCATCGTAATAAAAATAATAGGTACCCGTATTATAGTTTCCGTTGAGGAAAGTACCTTCAAATATGGGGATGCCATTTTGGAAATAGGATTTTCCCTTTCCTTGTGGAAGACCATTTTCTATATGACCAGTATAATAAGCTTTATTGCCCACATCATCTTTAATTGGATAATGCTTTACGTAACCATTGGTAACAAATACCTTTTTGTCTGGTATGTGGACAGATCGATTTTCTGTGTTTTTCTTTTTCGAAGTCAACACAGTAACCTTTTTTTGCTGTTCCGTTTTCTTAAAGTTCGGAAGAACCTGTGCGTTGCTCATCGTCATTACGCCAATAACAAGGATGCAACCTGTTAGATATTTGATCATCGCTACCACCATAGTTCGTATATTTTGGGGCTTTGGATCGGAAACTGCGCTGAACCGCCCGCATTGCCAAAAGTATGTTGCCTTTTTGTTCCTTCCTCCTCAAAACTTAGGTGGCCATCGGAAAGTGTCTTGAAGGTGCCACGGTACGTTGTTGCGCCATCGAACAGCTCGCCGGTACCGTTTATGACGCCGGAATCGATAATTCCCGTGTATCTTGCACCGTTCCGCCAAGTGTACGTCCCTTGACCATGCAGTAGCTGCTGATAGAATTCACCTTCGTATTTGTCACCATTGGCAAAATAATAGGTGCCTTTATTACCTTTGTTAGTTAAATATTTAAGATCTTGAAGTTTACCACGGTAGCGACATCCGTTATTAAAATGGATGTAACCTTCAATAAATAAAGAGTCAAATAAACCTTCATACCGGTACTCACTGTCATAGTAAATGCCCTGACCTTTCCGCGCACCGTTGATAAAATCGCCTTCGTATGATTCCCACTTATTTTTATAATATTCTTTTCCAAAACCCTCAAGTTTGTAGTCGTTATTGACAGGCCCGTCTGTCCATAGACTGCCTTTATAATATATCTTACCCAAAGTGAATCGACCATTGACAAAATAACCGGAAAACTCATATTCTTTGTCTGGGGTATAGGAGTCACCCGCGCCATTTGGGATACCATTGGTAATATGCCCACTGTAGATCTCGTCTCTGACACCGCCATGTTTCCATGAATAACTCTCGACGAGTCCATCCCGAATTATTTTCTCCTTTGGCGCTTGATTCTTCGGCTGCTGCAGCTTCTGTTTTTGAAGCGGTTTTGCGACGGCAGTTTTTATCGGTATCTGTTCTGCCCTCTGGAAGTTGGGAATAACCTGAGCGCTGCTCATCCTTATCAAAACTGTGATAAGGATGAAAAAGATGATATATTTTGCCATGATAGACTCATTTCTTACTATATGATTAATTGATGGGAAAAGGAATCAGAATAGGTTGAGAAGATGTTTCTGTGATCCTATTTGCGTCGAAACTACCCGTATATTTGGTACCATCTTTCCAGGTATAGGTTCCATTGCCATGCATCATCTTATTCCAGAATTCCCCTTCATATTGATCTCCATTTGGAAAATAATAGCTGCCATTCTTAGCGGTATCTGTAGATTGTAATATGCTGATATACTCCCCAATATATTTGGATCCATCAGTCAATGTTATTTCGCCTTTGTACATTTGACCGTTAAAGATGCCTTTAATTTCACATTCGAAAGCGAGACTCTTATAGGTACCTTGCCCCTGAAAATTGCCGTCCACAAACTCACCTTCAAATTGATCTCCATTTTCATAAGTAATGGAGCCAGGACCAGCTATTTTACCATCTTGATAACTAATGGATGCTACACAATTATCAAAAAACAGGTCACCGGTTGAAGGCTTTCCATCAGCTGAAAACATCGCATATGCATACTTGACCCCATTGATATACAATGTGCCCTCAAAGAAACTCCCATCATTAAAATATCCATCAAACTCAAGCTCATAATTCCGATAGGATATGCCTTTTCCATGCGGATAACCATCTTTTATCTGTCCGAGATAGGAGCCCTCATCATCCGTCCAGAGGTAATGCTCCGATACGGGAGCGATATTGGTATCTGCCTTTTTTACTGTTGCACTCTTTTTTGTCCGAATGTCATTGCGTGATACAGTGGCTTCAATGGTTTTGGGCTTTTTCCGTACTACTTTTGTGAATTGGGGAATGAGCTGCGCATGGCTGAACGGAATGCTAGTCAAGCTGATTAGAAAACAAATAAAATAGTTGATCATGGCGCATAATTTTATTCTATGAAAGATTAGTTATCACTACGAAAGGGAATTTGCAATGGATAGGGACTGACTTCCTGGGACTGATTAGCATGGAATATCCCAAAATGCTTGGTTCCATTTTTCCAGGTATAGGTTCCTTGGCCATTCATTTGTCTGTTCCTAAATTCTCCCTTGTAAGTATCTCCGTTGGCAAAATAGTAGTTACCCATGTTACCTGTATCCGTAGATTCGAGCAGTGTTTTTAAATCGCCGGCATATCTGGAACCGTCATTTAGATAGATCTGACCGGACCGAAAAATATGATAAAACCATCCAACAGATTTGCTTTTTGTTGTCGCATTGTAGTAACTGCCCTGCCCATTGGGGATTCCCTCTCTAAATTCACCTTCATAAGTATCACCATTGGGATAGTATTTCTTGCCCGCCCCCTGAAATTCACCTTTTTCAAAATTACCTTCGAGGAAAACTCGGCCATTTTCGTCATATACTTTCCCATAGCCTGTAAAATGGCCATCCGGACTATAACTTCCTTCCCGCCACAGTTTCCCTTTGCGGTATGCAACACCCTTACTGTAATTGCCGTTGGCAAAATCGCCTTCAAATAGGAGATTTTCATTGATGTCATAGGCTTTGCCTTTGCCTTCTGGCTTCCCCTTACTCATTGCTCCTGTATAATAGATTTTATAGCGCCCATCTGTTATCAGGTAGTGCTCCACTTGACCTGTATTGATTTTCGCTTGAGACTTGTCTTGGGCGTTGCTCCCATGCGCTATTATCGCAGCGAATAGGAAGACGGTTAGCTGCTTTATCATGACGAAATATTATTGATGTAATAACTATTGATCAGTTTGTACTGCTCATCAAAATTGTATTCATGCAACTGCCTTTTTTTTGTAAATTCAAATTTGATATTTTGTTGGGTCTGGCTATCCTTTACCTTTAGCCCGAGTGTACCGTTAATCTTATTTTCGACCATAATCTCGAGCTGATACCCTGTAGTCTTTACGGGCATCTCGGTGATACTGATCAGGCCTAATTCCTGAACTTCCTCGCTCTGATCAAAAAACTGAACTAGCATAAATTGATATGGCTCGGCCTGTTGTTGCGGAGCGATATAAATCCGCTTGATGCCGGTAACGGGAAGCGGGAGATTCTTGCTGACGATTACTTCGGTTTCACCGGTGTTCATATCTTGCAGTGCAATGTGATAAGTGCTGACATTATTCAGTTCGATCGAAGATTGAAAACCAGCAGCACTTTTGGAAATGCTATTGGCATAGAGCGCCGCTCCTTTGGCGACGCTGGTCAGTGGCTGATGATAAACAATGGTCTGCCTATCTGTGTCGATCTTTTGTTTCCAGTAATCATATACCAGTGGACTGCTGCTGGCACCACCGATGAGAACAATTTTGTGGATATCAGCCAACTGCAAACCGAGTGAACGCAGTGATTTATTGACTGCCTGCTCGGTCTTCTCAATCAATGCTTTCGCAAGTGCAGCATATGCTGCTTTATCGAAAAATAACTTAAAAAAACGGTTGTCAAGGTAGATCCAGGTACTAAAACCTCCTTGATCCATGACGTTTAATTTAATTTTGATTTCCTCTGAGATGGATTTTAGTTTGTTTTTATTGAGATTGTTGTCCCTCATATTTTCGCCATATAACAGGTGATAGGTATCTACGATCTTTCTTTCAATAATCTCGTCAAATTCTTTTCCACCCAGATTACTGATGCCACCTTTGGCAATTACATGGATGCTATTATTGGCATTAGTCAGGATGGTGAGGTCAAAAGTGCCACCACCCAGGTCGTAGACCATAATGAGTTCATCAGCAGTGCTGTGCAGTTGTTGCCGATAGAGTATAGCCGCCGCAATTGGCTCATCCAGAATTGTTGTGAGTTCTAGGTCTGCTAATTTTGCAGCCTCTAGTACAGAACGACGTTGGGCGTCGTTAAAGTGAGAGGGAATAGTAATAACGCATTTCTCAATAGGTTCGTTGACAAAAAGCTTGGCATCGAAGATAATTTTCTTCAATATCATAGCGGCAGCGGTTTCACTAAAAAAAGGGCTATGCTGTAGGGCCGTACAGATGGGTAACTGTGTCCCAAACCTTCGCTTGAAAAATCTGAGTAATTCCCGGTCGGGATAGAGCTCAAATAGATTTTGCGCTATCGTACCCACGAATGCCTTGTTATTTTCGAGCATCACCATGCTGGGGGTGGACTGCTCACTTTTACTGTTAAAATCAGGGACAATAACTGGTGTTCCATCTTTTGCTATGGTTGCAACAACTGTGTTGCTCGAACCAAGATCTATGCCTAATACCATGATTTAACTGGTTAATTTATTGTTTGTTTCCATGATTCTACGATAAAGTAGGTCGTATTCTTTTTCCGCAAATTGAATATTCCGGTTTTTGAGATCTATGCTCTGTTGATTGATCTGAAATTCATTTCTTTTGTCCGATAAGGCCTGTTGTTTGGCCGCCACTGAGCCTTTGAGAATTTGCTCTACTTCATTGCTAATATTCTGGGCAAATTCGCGAATATAGTTTGCTAACGCTGCTACCCAATCACGGGAGCTGTCGGTATATATTCTTTTGCCTTCCTGGATCAGATTTTCTCTGGCTTTTTTCAGCTCCCGTTCTTTTTCCTCCTGTCGTTTTCTAGGGATTCTTTTTCGCAGGTCAAAGATTCCATAAATGATCATAAAGAAAATGGTGATAATGGTAAACACCTGAATAAAGGTTTTGGCTTGTTTTAGATAGAGACTGGCAGCACTCAGAAAAGCCCATACACCTTCTTTCTCATCAGTCGGAACAGATGAAAGCATGGTCAAGGGACCAAATAGCCCCACGACAACCATGATAATACCAGTGTAATCCCGTAAAGCAACAAAGTATTCCATCACACCTTTTTTTGTTACTTCGCCAATGTAACCGCGTTGGATGTAGTTATTGGCACTAATTGTTTTTTCTATTTCTATACTTGGATTGATCAGATTGTTAGGGTCGATTGCTTTTAACCCTTTGTCCTGTAGCATGCGATTAACCTTTGCGATGGTTTCTGTGGCCGAGGTGTCTAAAAAGGCGAGATCCTGTTGCATTGCCGAACTCAGGTTGGCAGCTATCGATTTTTTATAATCGGTGAGTTTACTTTCCTTGATCTGTGTTTCGATTTTTTCACTTTTTTCGGCGATATCCTGTTGTTGGAGGTCCTCAAAAGACAACATACTTGCGAAAATGTCAGATTGCAGGTAGAACTCGCCGATGTTGGCTTTGTTTTTCTCTTCATACTTAGCTTTAAAGCCTTTTTCGGTATCGAGGATATTTTTCTGAAGAATCTGACGGGTGCTCGTACTAATTTCATTACCGAGCGAACCGGGTTCCTCTTTACGTAAAATGATATTGTCCTGGACTGTCAGTTGTTTTTGGGTGGCTGCAATTTTTGATTCTGTTGCAATGATTTCTCGTAATGCCTCGACTAAGGGTAAAACGCTCTGGCCAATCGAAATATCAAGCAGCTTGGCGAATGTATAATTGCCAGTATTCAGCCCCTGCTCTATCTGTTGCATCAGATCGTCGTTTTGATCGTCAAACACTCCGAGATTAACGAGCTGGATAGGAGAGGGGAAATATCGGCCTAACAAAGTTTCATTACCTGGGTCATTATTATGATTGCGAAACAAAATAAGACGATAATCGGTTTTTTTATAAAGCTGGATGGCCTCCAGAAAATTAGCTTCGAGAAAATCTTCGTCGATAAAGAGTAATGCCACAGCAGCTTGTAGTGTGGGAAATGAACCAATACCAATCTGGGCGGGATCATCAATGTTATTGAAGATATAATGTGCACCATTGTAAAGCGATTTGGCCGCTTTTCGGATCTCAGGCAAAGCGGTGTGAGCATGATATACATCAATGGAAAGCTTGGTCTGCTCCGTAATGCCAGGAAGGCCATTGATAGCCATCTCAAAAAATCCCGTAAAATTGGTCATGCCGATTTCGCGTTGGATCTGGCTAAATTTGTCCGTTATAAAGGTATAATTTCCCATAGCGCTATAAGATATCAATGACTATTGTTTTCATATACTCCAAACGGTCTACTTCATCGACCAAATGATCGATTGTTTTGTGGATTTCTGTCTTAAAAACAAACTTGGTATTTCCTAGTTGAATGGTATCAGAATCTTTGAGGGGACTACTGCTGATACGTTGGTCCCGTCCATTGATATATGTTCCATTTCTACTGCCCTGATCTACAATCATGCAACTATCGTTTTTCACCTCAATAAAAGCATGGCTACGGCTGATATAGATATCATCGTCAATGAGGATCTCATGCTGCTGATGGCTACTGATCCGGCCGATAAAGTTCTTCCCGCTGAACAAGGGGAACGATTTTGGATGCCTGTTTTCCGTATGTCGAATAAGCCATGCGGCGGTTTTCGTTGTCTGTCCTGTACGAATGTCATCATTGGCCTGAATACTTGAACACTTTGGAGGTGCATAGCTCTTATTGGCAGACTGTTCTCCTTGTCGGGCTATATAACCTTGATTAATCAGGGTTTTGATTTCCTCCAATTTATTGATGTTGCGTGTATGTATATTTTTGAGGTAATCATTCGGTGCATTTGACAAAAGCTGTGCAAACAAATGCTCTTTCTCCTGGACCCGTTGTAGGATCATTTCATGAGTCGCATTGGAAGGCAGTTCCAAAAAATCCAGATATGCGGTGAGGTTGTTCATGATATATTAGCTATTATCCATTATTAGAATAGTTATTCTTGGGGTATAATCGACAGATCTCAGCATCAGAGGCATCGGAGCAGGCATTATCCCGCGCTATCGCTGCGTAGCTTTCATATTGATCTGCCTGTACCATATAATTTCGGCATCGCTCGTTTTCCATATTGGCCTGTGTATGCTTCGGCCGTGTATCCTGTTCGATTCGCTCAAGATCGGTGAGGGCAGTTCTCGCTTTTTCTACAGCAATGTTAGCCTGATGGGCGGCGTTGCTGGCTTGGTCGGCATGCATACTTGCTTTCGTTTCAGCCTCCTTGGCATTGCTCTCCTCGGTATCGGCCTCAGTAGCATATCGTTTTGCTTCAGCAAGGGACTGTCTCGCGGCGTCTTCGGCTTTTTGAGCTTCAGGCACGCAAGCCTTGGCCTTTTCGGCCGCATTTTGGGCTTCAGTAGCATCAGCTTGAGCATCTGAACTCGCTTTACCCGCTTCACTCGTCGCCTGAACAGCAGCTTGTCTTTTTGCTGCGGCCTCCTGTGCATTTTGCAGGGCATCCTGTTTGGCCTTTTCGGTTGCCTCAGTCTGCTGTATAGCCTCTTGTACAGCTTTTTCAATCAGCTGAGCATCCTGTAAGAGTTCCTGTTTTGCTTTTTCGGCAGCAGCGACATCCTGTAAGACCTCCTGTTTGATCTTCTCGGTAGCTTCTGCATCTTGTAGGATTTCCTGCTTCGCTTTTTCGGTAGCAAGGACATCTTGTAAAGCGTCTTGCTTGCTTGTCTCGGTTGCTTGTGCATCCTGTAGAGTATCCTGCTTAGCCTTTTCACTCGCTAGGGCGTCTTGTAATGCATCCTGCTTAGCCTTTTCACTCGCTAGGGCGTCTTGTAAGGCATCCTGTTTGGCCTTTTCGGTCGCCTGCGCATCCTGCTGGGCATCCTGTTTGGCTTTTTCGGTTGCCTGTGCATCTTCAAGGGCATCCTGTTTGGCTTTTTCGGTTGCCTGTGCATCTTCGAGAGCGTCCTGTTTTGCTTTCACAGTAGCCTGTGCATCTTCAAGGGCATCCTGTTTCGCTTTTTCGGTAGCCTGTGCATCTTCAAGGGCATCTTGCTTTGCTTTCTCTGTAGCCTGTGCATCTTCAAGGGCCTCCTGTTTGGCTTTTTCCGTTGCTTGTACATCCTGTAAAGCCTCCTGTTTAGCCTTTTCGGTCGCCTGTGCATCCTGTAAAGCCTCCTGTTTAGCCTTTTCGGTTGCCAGTGCATCCTGTAAAGCCTCCTGCTTGGCTTTCTCGGTTGCCAGTGCATCCTGTAAAGCATCCTGCTTGGCTTTCTCGGTTGCCTGTGCGTCTTGTAGCGAATCTTGCTTAGCCTTTTCGGTCACCTGTGCATCCTGTAAGGTATCCTGTTTTGCTTTTTCGGTGGCTTGCGCGTCTTGTAGCGCATCCTGCTTTGCTTTTTCAGTTAGCTGTGCATCCTGCTGTGCATCCTGCTTGGCTTTCTCGGTTGCCTGTGCATCCTGTAAAGCATCCTGCTTCGTTTTTTCAGTCGCTTCGGCGTCTTGTATAGCATCTTGCTTGGCTTTTTCAATCGTTTCAGCGTCCTGAAGTACGTCCTGTTTGGTCTGTTCAATCTGCTGTACGTCTTGGAGTGCGTCTTGCCGGAACTGTTCTGTTTGTTGTGCAGACTGTCGGGCAATAATCATCTCCTGCTTTGACTGAATATAGTAATCAACCAGATGATTTAGGGGATTATCCTCTATTGTGACCGCTAGCTCGCTTTCGATGATTTTTAATCGTTCGAGTATATCCTTGGCGGTATTTAATTGTTGTATCAGCGTAGGCATAATCTATCCGTTTTAATAACCACATGCTCTATTCATACAGGTTCTGGCGTCATGAGCAAAATCTTGAGCCTCCTTGGCCGCTGTTTCAGCTACTTTGGCATTATCGGCGGCTTCCTGGGTATAGTCTTTAATATCCTGGATCATATCGGAGACACTACTGTATTTTGTCTGCGCATCATTTTTTAACGTTTCGGCTTGATTGGCATCAGCGGTGGCTTCCTGCGCCTTATCCCGTGCCAAATTTGCTTCTTGCTCGGCTCTGGAGGCGCTTGTTGCTGCATTTTCGGCACTGGCTTTTGCGTCGGCAGCATGCTTTTGCGCATCAGAAGCTGCCTGTTCAGCTTCTTTGGCGCTTTGCTGCGCTTTATTGCTGGCGTCCTCAGCTTCTTTTAATTCGTTATTTGCTTTGTTCTTTGCTTCCTCGGCCGCGACAGCATCTTGCTTAGCGTCGACTTTGGCCTGTTCAGCTGCAGCTGCATCCTGTTGAGCATCCTGTTTTGCTTTCTCGGCGGCTTGGGCATCCTGTAGGGCATCTTGTTTCGCTTTTTCAGCCGCTTCGGCATCTTTGAGCGCCTCTTGCTTGGCTTTCTCTGTGGCTTCCACGTCTTGCAAGATCTCCTGTTTTGCTTTTTCGGTAGCTTCAGCATCCTGTATGGCATCTTGTTTCGCTTTTTCGGCAGCCTCTACATGAAGTAAGGCATCTTGTTTCGCCTTTTCGGTTGCTTGAGCATCTTCAATGGCATCCTGCTTAGCTTTCTCAGCTTCCTGAGCATCTTCAATGGCATCCTGCTTAGCTTTCTCGGTCGCTTGTGCGTCTTCGAGAGCATCCTGCTTTGCCTTTTCGGTCGCTTGTGCGTCTTCAAGGGCGTCCTGCTTAGCTTTCTCGGCCGCCTGTGCGTCTTCGAGGGCGTCCTGCTTTGCTTTCTCGGTTGCCTGTGCGTCTTCGAAGGCGTCCTGCTTTGCTTTCTCGGTTGCCTGTGCGTCTTCAAGAGCATCCTGCTTTGCTTTCTCGGTTGCCTGTGCGTCTTCGAGAGCATCCTGCTTGGCCTTTTCGGTCGCCTGAGCATCTTCAAGAGCATCCTGCTTTGCCTTTTCGGTTGCTTGAGCATCTTCAAGAGCATCCTGCTTTGCTTTCTCGGTCGCTTGTGCGTCTTCGAGAGCATCCTGTTTAGCCTTTTCGGTCGCTTGAGCATCTTCGAGGGCGTCCTGCTTAGCCTTTTCGGTTGCCTGTGCATCTTCAAGAGCATCTTGCTTGGCTTTTTCGGTCGCTTCGGCGTCTTGTATAGCATCTTGCTTGGCTTTTTCAGTAGCTTCAGCGTCTTGTATAGCGTCCAGCTTAGCCTTTTCTGTTGCCTCGGCATCCAGTATGGCATCCTGTTTGGCCTTTTCAGTAGCTTCGGCATCCAATATGGCATCTTGCCTGGCTTTGTCCGTTGCCTGAGCATCTTCTAACGCATCGGTTTTCGCTTTCTCGGTTGCCTCAGCATCTTGTATAGCATCCTGCTTGGCCTTTTCAGTCGCTTCGGCATCCTGTAAAGCATCCTGTTTAGCTTTCTCTATAGCTTGTGCATCCTGCAAGCTATCCTGTCGGCTCTGTTCGATGGTTTGGGCGTCATTTTTGGCATCCAAAGCAGCTTGTTTGGCAATATCGGCATTGCTCTTCGCCTCCGAGGCGTAGCCATTAAGCAGCATTTCGAATGTGGAAATGTTATTTTGTGCATCCAGGGTCTGTGGTAAAATAGCGAGGATGCGTTCTTTTATTTCTGTTGCTTCTGTCAGTATGAGCTGTAATTCAGCTAATACTTCTTCATCGGTTTGAGACATGGCTATCTGTATTGAGGTGAATAATTTTGTTTCAACTAAGGAGCGGCTACAGCCTGGGGGTCGTAATCCAATAATGTTCTTTCTGCGGCCTGGACAAGATCATAATTATCGTTTTTCAGGATTACATCCTTTAATAGTTTCTTGGCCGTTTCAAAATCTTTGGGTACACCTTCGCCGGTAGCATAAGCATAACCCAAAGCGTACATCGCAACCGTGTTTTCCTGTTGGGCCGCACTTTTGTAATATTCAATCGCTGTAGGATAGTCTTTGTCTACCCCCAGTCCCATAAAATACATATGGCCCAACATGGTCTGCGACTGTGGATCGCTTTCATTGAGCTCAAAGAGAGTTTTCGCTTTTTGGTAATCCTGTTTTACATATTTTCCGACATAATAAAGCTCACCCATCAGGTAGGAAAATTCCTTTAGCCCCATTTCCTGGGTCTTGAGTAGGTAAGGAACTAAGGCGGTAGTATCCGCTTTTTCAATGAGTGCAAGGGCATAATAACGCACTGCTTTACCCGATACATGTGGCAATTGAAGATTGGCTGAATCTTCCAGCTCATGGAGCATGCTATCAGGTTTATGTTCACTATATAGTCGCTGGATATTTGCATAAAATTTAGCCTCGGGGCTATTCTTTGGATCGGAGCTCGTATTAAATTTATAAACGAAGGCAATGGTGGCAATCACAAGACAAATAATAACGCCAATAATAATGGGTTTACGATTTATTTTGTTGCTCTTAGCAGTAGATGCTGAGACAGATTGTTTTGGATCAGCAGTTTTAGCTGCTGTCGGTTTTTCAGGTATTGGTTTTCCTTCCAGTACCTGTGTTTCTGCTATGGAAGGCAATTTTTCCAATACGCGGGTTTCTTCTACCGTTGGTGCTATGGTCTTATTGTTGTCCTTTTGGTCTTTAGTAGCCTCCTTCGGATGTCTTTTTAATGGTAGGTCAAGAACTTGAGTCTCGGGGCCTTGATCGTTTGCTACTTCGAAATATTTGATCAGTTCATTGGCGGTTTTGATCCGTTGCCGGGCATCCGCAACTAGGCATTTCTTAATAACAGATTGATAAGGTTCGGGGATATCATCAACTTCCTTGGGCAGATCTGCCGATAGGATGGAGGTCATAATCTGCTCGGCGGTGGTATCTCCACTGCGATGTCCAAAAGGAGGTTTGTTGGTAACTAGTTCATGCACCATAATACCAAAGCTCCAAAGATCGACATTCGATGAGATCTTGCCCTCAATACCATATTTATTCGGACTGAACTGCTCTGGAGCCATATACTCTATGGTTCCAATAGTCAGGGAAGCACTATTGGTCTGTGAATCAATCAGCCTGCTAATACCGAAATCAGAGATCTTTGCCGTCAATATGCCATTTTCCTCTTTTAATAGGATGTTTTGGGGTTTAAGGTCACGGTGAATAATGCCTTTGTTGTGTAAAAAATATAAGCCATTGAGGACCTGTTGCAGCAGTTGATAAAGAATAGGAGAGTCGGGGTTTTTCTGGGCAAAGGTCTTTAGATCACCCGCATTTGCATATTCCATAATCCCTACTTGTAATACCTCTTTTTCGCCAAATGCGTTGGTATTTTCGAGGATGGCGACATCATAGTAACGGAGCAGATTAGGGTGATCATACTTGATAACCTTTTTAATTTCCTCCAATACGGTGTAATGTCCACTGTCGGCTGTGTTGAATACTTTGACAGCGACAACACGATCCAATAAGGTATCTGTGGCCCGGTATACTCGGGCGAAACCGCCTTTACCGAGTAGGTCAGTCTGCGGATTGTATTTATAGCGATCTTGAAATTGCATGGCCTTATGTGATTAGTGATTTATTGATCAATCTGCAGGAGATACATGGAATAATTATCATTTGTCTTTCCTTCACAATACTGGTAGAATAAGCCGGATTTATCGCTTTGATGGTTATTAAGAATAGTAATAATCGTGTCGTCACTGAGCTGCTCAAAAATACCGTCTGTAGCGAGCAGGATATAGTCTCCTTTTTCAAGGTCGGTAAGATGATGTAAACTGATATCTTCTGTGTCGACTCGGATAGAGATACTCCGCAGAATAACATTTCTGTTTGGATGTGTATGCATCTCTTGTGGACTGATCTCGCCGGTATCGACCAGATGCTGCACGAGGCTATGGTCTTTACTTTTCCAGTGGATTTGATCCTTGCGGATATGGTAGATCTTGCTATCACCGCACCAGGCCAGTTGGACAGTATTACCGTCGAAAATAGCTAAGGTAAGTGTTGTACTCATTTTTTCGGCATCGGGATGCAAATTGACAAAGTTTTGTAGATTGGTTCTTGCGCGTAGAACAGCATGATGAATTGCTTGAACTGTGGACGGGAAATGAGATTGTTTCAACTCATTTCCCAAGGTTTCGGCTACAATCTGGCTCGCGACCTCTCCCTTACTATTGCCACCAACACCATCGCAAACAATAAAAATACGGTCAGTCAATAAAGCTGTACCTGGCCGAGGGAAGATATAGTCCTCGATCTTCTGTCTTTTGCCCTTTTCCATGAGCGCATATATGGCTGAAATTGCGTTCATCTTGGTTATTTTTAAATCATAGGTAGCTGCTCAAATCTAAATGCTTAGATTTTCAAAGGCAATTCAGGTGCAATATTTTTCGGTTGTCTGAA
>Ga0256897_1000220_pt1 | contig 13315 bp, 2 predicted proteins | sample MC6MC0670MT_FD_186336 | JGI IMG/M metagenome (GOLD analysis project Ga0256897, IMG submission 186336) | Metatranscriptome of enriched soil aggregate microbial communities from Iowa State University, Ames, United States - MC6-MC0670-MT... | ecosystem: Environmental > Terrestrial > Soil >... | reverse complement strand
GTTGATACGGTCAAATTGGGTACTAGCAATTATGAAAGCCGTTATTATCAACAGAAATTCCACGTTGAAATTGATCATGATGTTGAAGCTTTTGAACATATCCATCTATCGTATATTACTGGTTTACGTTGGGTATTTCATTATTATTATAAAGGTTGTCCTTCGTGGAACTGGTACTATCCTTACCATTATGCGCCATTAGTTACCGCTTTAGCACAGATTGATTTGAAACAATACCAACTTGATGTATCTTCACCGAATAACCCAACCAATGTGAACGATTTACGTGATTCTCATACCATTATTACGACATCTTTGTACTCTGACGCGACTCCAATTCTACCATTTGAACAATTACTATCAGTTTTCCCTGCTGCTTCTTCACATGCGTTACCGCCCCCACTTGCTGATCTTATGACTAATTCATTATCACCAATTGCTGATTTTTATCCGACTCAGTTCGGGTTAGATACGATGCATAAGAAATTTTTATGGCAGGGGGTTGTCCAATTGCCGTTTATTGATATGCCTAGGTTACAACGGAGTGCGTTAAAACGACAACATTTATTAACCGCTGATGAATTAAAAAGAAACAGACATGGGGTTAATTATATCTTTGCGAGGTATGAAATTGATGAAAGAGACGGGGAAAATAAGGGAAATTTAAATGACAAAAAATTAACAAATATTTCTTTGGTTGATTTAAAATTACAAATTGAAAATAAATTTGGACAATTGATTAAAAAAATTTCCCCACAAAACCCAATAATTAAATTTGGCGAAAAAAATTCAAAAGAATTAAATTGTCAAGATTTGGTCAAAAAATGGAAAGAATTGGTCTCTCAAGAAATGACAAAACAGTACTCCCGTGAAATTTTGCCCCAAAAAACTGAAATTTTTGCCTCAATTCGACCATATTTTACACCACCTCCGCGTATACCAGTCCCGCGGACTAGTAATACGTTTCCGAATGAATCTCAAGAACATAACAACGCGTTGCAAGCAGTTTCTAAATATATCCAATACTCTCATGATAATTCCCTATGGCATTATGATTATTCCAAAATATTACAATCGCCGCAATTATCATCGCTAATGGTGTCTAAATTTGATCGTGTTGTTGAACCAGCGCTGGCATTTCATACAAAAGTGTTTGGGAAATTTAACTCAACAAGTGTAGCAAACGTATCATATCTCCAAGGCGATTTTTCATTAATGTGTGAACAACTGTTACCTGGTTGTCGCCTAACACCGCTAGTACAATATCAAACTGGTAATATCAAAGCATTAGAAAAGTTACCGGTAATATCATTTATATTTACAATGCCACCATCTCGCGTACATCATAGTGCGTTATTAAACGGTGTTAAATTACCCGACGAGGAATTAAACGAGAAAGATATTGCCACTATTGGGGTCCAAAAGCATCAAAAAAATCGCAATAATACGTTTGAATATTTATTAGCAGTGCTACGTGAGGGGCCGCGTGGTGTATATCAGCAATGTCATAGTCTTGGTAAGGATGTGTTATCGTTTGATATCTTACAAACTGAATTACCAAAGAATGTTATTGATAAGATTAATATTGGCAGCGGTAATGGTAATGGTGAGAATAAAAAAAAATTCAAAAATGGGAAACAAATTAAAACTCCTGCAAGTGTTCTTGTTGGTATTGATGGTGGCGTCGCTGATGGTGTTGACGGTGATGTTGAGGAATCATTATTTGAATCATTGTTTGGTAAGAATAAAAGACAACAATATGGCGGACGTAATAATAGTAATTATGGCGGTTATCAAAATAATAATCAAAATAATAATAATTACAATAATTACAATAATAATAATAATTTTAATCAACATAATAATCGTAATAATTACTATAACCCACATCAACAACCTCAACAACAATCTATACCGATATTACCAGGTACTCTACCGCCATATCAAGCTCAACAACAATGGTTAAATCAACAAAATAATCCGCAAAACAATTTTAATCAAAATAATAATAATTGGGGAAATCGAAATTTCAATCAAAATAATAATAATTACCAAAATAATAATTGGGGTAATCGTAATAATAACAACCAATATAATAATAACAATGGTAATAATAGTAATCAACAATGGAATCATAATAATAATAATCGTCAATGGAATAGTAATAATCAAAATAATAATTTTAATCAACAAAATAATCAACAACATAATCAAGGCTTCTCTCATATGAACCCATCACTTTATAATAATAATAATAACAATAATAACAATAACCCTAATAATAACAATAATAACTCCCGTAGATAGATATTATTCCACTATTGGTTAACTACCATCAGTGTTCTGGTTATATTCTATATTCCAATAACTAGCAGTCGCGATATGTAGTTGGGGAGCAGGGTGAGATACCTTCTTAGTATAACGAAATTGAGATCTGCGTGTGTTTTTTCTGCTTTTTTTGTTTTTGTTTTTTTTTGTTGACAAAATTGTTTAAAAAATAATTTATTCCTTTCGACTATTGGCCAGGTTGTTTGTTACCAAATAAAGGTTCTACTCATTTGGTAAATTTATTTGAATAAGGTTTGGGAAAAATTGTGTCAACTAAAAAGGACCTCTAAAATATCGAGAAATATCGACCCCTCCATTAAATCCTAGCCCCAATCGGGCTTGACCGCTGTATAATTCGGATAATAATTGTGTATAATTAAATTGATCCGTAGGATGTAACGTTATGAACCAATTTGATGTTATAATAAACGAAATTAAATTTTGAAATGAATGCAAAGATAAAATATCATGATGCAAAATTAATTTTTTTTGTTTTTGGTACAATTTTTTTTCTTTGTTTTCTTTTTTTTGGTCATTTTTTTGGTCATTTTTTTGGTGATTATTTTTTTCATGTTCAAATGGTGGGTTAGATATGTAATTCAAAGCATATGAGTAATAATTAATAAAGTTGATTAAATTTGTTAGGGCTTGTTGATCGTCTTGGGTGATGGTATAGTTGTTATTGTTATTATTTTGATGATTATTTTGATGATTATTTTGATGAGGGTTATTATAATTACTATTGATCCCATTATGAGTACTGTTTATATGATTACTCACATGGGTAGTATATCGAGATGAATTATTATGACTACTTTGATGACAATTATTTTCATTATTTTCATCATTTTGACCAAAATTGTTGTCTTCATAACCTATATAATCATATTGCTCAATCATAGGTGTAGTATAGACATTATGAACAGCAAATAAATGAGCTGGATATGAATTAGCATCATATTCACTATTTTGGTCATTATTTTGGCCAACACTTTCTTCTTCTCTGTTATTCATATCGTAAACTTCCCAATTTTCATAATTATCGAAATTTTGAATTTTTTCATCAAATTGTTGTTCATTTTTGTATACTACCCCGCCCTCTTTGGGTGATATTGCACTGGCAGAAAGCTGCATCTCATTACTACCCGATAATAACCTATTAGAAGCAGTAAATTCAACTATATGAGAAGTGGATGGCTTTTTTTGATCAAAATTTTCCCCTTGAAAATTGTTCAAATTTTCATTTTCTTCAATAATGGCTCTCATAGCCGTTAAATCATCCATTGCAACTAATTGACCACGCACATATTGTTTAGTCTGAATAGATGAACCCTCATTAGTATCTTCATTACCTTCTTGCAACGTTGATAATTGAATTATACCATTAATATTAGTATTATTTTTGATCATATTTTTGTTCGAGTTATTATTATTTTCAATCACCAAATCTTGCTGAAGTTTTGGGCGATTTTTGTGCTGATTTTTTTCTTCAAATTGCAACATATGTTCTTGAAAATTAATTAATAATTCAAATTTTTTTTTAATTTGATCGTCATTACCATCTTCATGGTCATTAATTATGATAACAGAATCGATCCCATCGATAGTTTTAATTACCTTGACATCAGTTTCGGTGGCATTCTTCACTTCTTCATCACCATCCCCATTTTTCTCAACCAGTTTCAAATTTTTAACATAATAATGCACCAAAAGAAAGAGCCCAACAACAAATATTACCCCCAACGCTAACATAACGACTGATAATATCGCCTGCAATTGAGGTGTGAGGCCGATCTGTGACCACGTCCCGTTTATCCCGGGTTGTGATAGGTCATCAGTTGGTGGTGCATATGCCCGATTGGCTGTATCACTCATATATTTGAGATCAGATGATGACCCAGTTGGACATTGTGATGAGTATTGGAAGCAATATTGATCAACAATACCAGTTGTGGTGAAGGGCGGAAGGGAATTATACGAATTGATCAAATTCTGGGATAATGGTAGTGTAATAGAAGCCAAAGACGATGAGACATCAGATTGGAGAGGTTTAAAGTGATTTGGGGGTTTTGTATGGGTTTGCTGCTGGGTTTGCTGTTGGGTTTGCTGTTGGGAGGGAGGGGAAAAGGACAAAATTTTTAACAATTTTAGCAAACTGAGGAGTTCCGTCTCAAATGAGAGTAAACTCGGTGTGGATGGGATCACATTCGGGGTAGAGATTGAATTTATATAAAAAATTAATGTATCTATCGAATATGAGATCGTTTTTAAAGGGGAAAAATCGGGAGAATTGTTTTTTTTTTGAGATTGGAAATTTTGATCGGTTTTTGGTATATCAAAACAAACCCCATCCCAAATACAAACCTGATCAAAAGCAACACGTTGAAAGTATAATAACCCATAACCAAAACCGAATTGATAGGGATAAATATCGATTGGAATAACACGATTTAAATCGTTAATAAATTTAAAAACTTTTGAAAAAAGATCAATTTGCGAAAATTGTTCAACTTGATCAAATTTAAACGCAATTATATATTGTCTAAGATTGCACGTTTCACCAATGAAACCAGAATTACAAATACATTTCCCACATTGTAATCCATTGAGATTCATATTATCCAGTGTTGATTTAATATTAGTACCTTTTTTATCACAAAGTGATTCAACATCACATTGGCATTTTCTACTCTCTTCATCAAATAAGTATCCACGGGGACAAGTACATGTCTGCGGGCAAATATTATTGTCATCATTCTGACCAGGGGGGGGTGGTACGGGTGCGGACATATTTGGGCCCAAGTTGTAATATTTTTTATAAATTTTGGAAAAATCATATTTCAAACCACCAATACAGCTCTCAATATTACTACCACCATCAGAACTTACAGCACAATAAGGATAAACATCACATCTATCACCGCCCCAAGCTATCATACCAGTTTGTGAGCATTGACAACGTGGGTTTGTATTTTGAAGCTTGAAATTAGTAGATACGGAGTGCATTGGTTGAATAGAAGTCAATTCTTCATTTGAATCAGCATAACATATTGATAATGGGTCAGTACAATAACGAGAACTTAATATAGCGGGATTGTTGAAGTCATTTGGATCATTTATACCATTATTTTCGATATTATCATCATTATTGATGATAATATTGATAGAATCAATTACAGAACAACCAATTACACATTCCTCTTCTTCATACCATATCTGATTTATTTGTTTGGGCTGTTGAGGGGTCCAGCTTGGTGTTTGAAGGGTTGACAATTTTGTGGGGATTTTTGCTGAATTTTGTTCGATATTTTTTTCATCATAAAAAGTTGTTTCCAAATTCCAACCATCTTTGATATTTTGCATTGCATTTAACGTAGTAGATTTAACCCAACCAATAGATGCCCCCGGTATACAATAGCATCGACCGTCTAATTGATTACAGACTTGATTAGAACTATGACATTGATCATGACAAGGGGAAAGAAACGAAAATGATGTCGTTTGAGAAAAAACTTTTTTCAAATAAACAAAACCATTTTTTTCTTCAATAAAATCATTACCAATATCAATACTATTAATATAATTTGTAGATGAGATTAATTCCGCTGTGATGACAAATTCCGATGATGATAGATCGATGTTGTTAAAGAATATATACAATTTAAGTCTGGTCAAAAAATCCGAAAAATGATCAATGGGTAGAACAATATCACATCCCTTATCGGCCGCTCTGATAGTAGTTAGTTGTATTGATAATGGGGTATATGTTACCGATGATAGGTCGTCAATTTTATGAGTAAAGGATAGGATAATATAAAACTCTTCCGAATGAACTGTTTGATTAGTATCAAAATCCCATTGCGCCTTGATCTTATTCCCAGGCCAAATAACCCCCAAGTTTTGGTTATGTATATTAACAAAAGTAAGGTTATCAAATGTATATGGGGGGGGATTGTAGGTCCATAATGATGGATCTGATGCTGCAAAACGAATTGTATCACAGTGAAGTTGACCATAGATCTCACTACATGTACAATCAATTGTTTGTATAGATTGATAATATAATGATTGTGATGAACAATAAACATCATAATCAATTGAATTTGTTATTATATTAAAACAAACCATTTTTTTTAATTTTTTCCATTGTCGTATCCCATCACATTGTTCCCATAGATATGGTTTTTCAGCGATCCCACCGCAACCTTCATATGAATCATTATTACTATTATAACAATACCAAGCGTAGTTTAGATTGGATTTAATCTCAGAGATATATGTGATGCCGCCTATTCCAGCCGAGGTGGAACAAAATTTCGGGCCGAAATTGCAGTATGCAGCTTCTTCTAAGTCACTATTATGTACAGTAGGGTATAAATCATCAGGGGAATCAGCAGGGGGGAGAGGGGATGATTGAGAATTAAGGGAATTATGGGAATTGTTTGAAAATTGCATAAAATTATATTGTAAATTTTGTTGATTTAAATAAGGTTGTTTAGCGGTAATCCATTTTGTACGATATTGTAATTTAACATCTTCAACCCTTTGACGGAACTCATCAACATGATCAAATGAATAACCCCATTTTTTTTCAATAAAATCCCATTTTGAAATTGCTAAAATTTTTACTTTAAAAATAAGCCCATTTTTTTCAAATTTTTTTCCCTCAAAATTTCCCATATTTTCATCCCCGAAAAAATTCGATCGAAAATTAATTTTTTCAATCTTTTCGACCAAATCATATTCAAATACATTGCTGGGTGGTCGTATGGGTAAATCCGGTTGGAAACCGCCAAAAAACAGATAATCTTGTGTTATAAATGATTCAATATTAGCGACAGAATACGTCCCGAATAGTTCCAAATCTAGCCATTTTTTGACCAAATTTAAAACACCAAATTCTCCAATATTTTGACCAATTTTTCCGATTTTTCCAAGATTTCCAAGATTTCCACCCTGAACCCCGTTTTCGCCCCCAAGATCGTTTTGAAATGATTTATAATACGGCATAGAGGCGAGTTTGATTATTAATGTACCGTATGGTAGTTCACATTGTGCACCATCATAGTTTTGGTCCAAGCAAAGGCATTTTGTGCATTCTGAATTGGGTCTGCGAATGGGAGGACATTGCAGATTACATTTAGAGCATTGTTCCTTGACAAGATAATATGGTTCCGGTTGGAAAAGACCAAAAATACTTTGCAGAGGGGCAAAGGGAGATGTGGGGAGAAGGGGAGGGGTGTTTTGGGGATTATTTTTGGAATCATGATTTTTGGAATCGTTATTTTCAACGGTTAATTGATTCCCATCCTTCCTACCCTTCTCAAGTATAACAAATCTAGAATTTGCTTCAACTTGCATCGGTGTAGTATCAGTTTCGACATCATTAACTACGGTAATCCAATTTTTATCACAAATACAAGTTTTACAATTTTGATTATCAAAAAAACCATGATTGGAACACCACGTTTTTCCAACCAAACTGTTTTGGAAATCTTGGGAATTTTGTTGGGAATTTTGTTGGGAATTTTGTTGGGAATTTGTCGTTGGATGTTGTTGGGAATTTGTAGTTGGATTTTGTGGACAACTTTTTAATTGACTTTCACACTTTTCACCGCCATAACCATCATTACATATACAACGATGCATATTAGGATCACATAGACCATTACCTGAACATTCAGTACCGGAAAAACGATCCCAAACAGATAAACAAGAGGATATAATTGGCATTGGTATTTTAAATAAAAGTCTTTCCAAATTTTCATTCCGAACGATTGAATAACCAGCATCTAAAACCAAAGTATATGAATGATACGGTACAATCGGTACTTCTGGTAGTGTAAACGACACATATTCCGTCACATTAGTCGAAATAGTCGCGATTGGTATCTCAATTTGAGCCAAACGATCACTTTTATTATCCGAATTGTTTTTGCCATAAGGGACGTTAATAAAATTATTAAATTTTATCTGTTTAAATTTTTGTTCAAAAAAAACATCAAAATTTGTGGGGATTTTTTCATAATTTGTTTCTAAATAAACCGTCCCAAATGCGACATTTGAATTAGATAAATCCGGGCAACGTACAATTAATTGAGTTTTACCACCGTGTAGAGGGAATAAGTCAATACTAAATGATACGTTGTTTACTGAAAAAATCGCAAAAGTTTTAAAATTATTTGTTTCGTTCGATGTTGGTTGAAAAAATAAATTTTTATTATTTTCATCATTTTGGGTTCCAATTTGGGGATAATAAATAGGAATTGGGAAGTTATTATATGCGGAGAGTGTGGTGGGGTGTATAGAGTGGTTTTGTGATTCTTGGGGATGGGAGGGGAAACTAAGGGTCTTGTTGAGTTGATTATTTATTTTCATTTTGTTGTTTTTTTTTTCTTCATTTTTATTATTATTATTTTGTTTTGGGCGGTGAAAGAGTCCCACAAACGACAAACGCTCTCCTATGGTATTATTTGAATTATTAATTGCTGTATCAGCATTATATGTCTCGGGGCTCGTACTATGAGCATTTTTTGTCGAAGTTTTTGTTAAATTGTTGTTCTCTGTTTGATGTATTCGATTATCCCCCCCAATAAAAGGACCTGATCTTATAAACGGTCTATTTGATGAACCGTCTTGAGTACTATCTATGGCTTTAATTATATTAGCAGACGATATGTATAATAATATAAAATAAAGTAATATTACGATTTGAAATTGCATTTTTTAAAACAATTTAAATTAAAATAAAAAGGGAATAAATTCGTTTCGAGTTTTGATGTTAATGTTTCTTGGGTTCAAATATGAGGTATTAAAGTGAAGCTTATGGGTTATAAAGCGAATTATAGAGGTATAAAAGAGCCCAGAAATGATATTAAAAGACTAAAAAAGAGTCTACAAAGGTGGTCATTTTTTTTGGCAATTTTTTTTGGCAATTTTTTTGCAATTTTTTTGTTAAATAATTTGTAATTGGGAAATTTTGAAGTGAATGGGGGGGGTATAATAACATGAAATTGGATATCCGGGATGATTTAAGTTTATAAACGGTCATTTAGTTGTTCTTATATGTGATATAGTCCAATGTGACTGAAATCCAAGTGGATAATAAAAATAGACAAAAAAACAAAAGAAAAAACAAAGAAAAAGACGAAAATTATTGTCTCAGCTAGCTGAGCAAGTATCCTGTCGAGGTTCATTTATACTGAAGGAATTCTGACCGGTATTATGATGATGGAAATGTTAGGTTTTACAACACGATCTGTTGGCGAATTAAATAACATCAAAATCTGAAAACCAGCTTTTTCCAGCAAAATAAAAAACAAAAAACAAAAACAAAAAACAAAAAACAAAAAAAATCACAAAAATTGATTTTTTCTTTTAACATTTTTGAGACCATTTTGAATTTTACCGTTTCATTAAACATTTCCAACCGTGGATATAATACAAAACAATTATACTCATTAATTATATTCCATTACTTTTATTTTAATACAAAATACTTTGATCATTAGCTTAATTTGGTATGCCACCAAAAAAGAACCAAAAAGGTAAAGGTGGGGCAAATGCTGGTAAAACAAAGCAGGATATTGTAACAAAACAAGCCAATGCTCAAATAACCAAGGCATCCCGTGAAAAAGAAAACCCTCATGCAGATCTACCATTATACCTCACCGAAGGCACTACACAAAAGGATCGTGATGTTATCCTTGACTTTACCCTTTCAACACCGAACAATTCACGCGTTTTGGTAAATAACGCTACTTTACGCTTAGTTTATGGCCGCCATTATGGTATTATCGGCCAAAACGGTATTGGTAAATCTACTTTATTAAATGCAATCTCTCAATATAAGCTCCCAGGGTTCCCACAATATCTACGCGTTGTCCATGTTCATCAAGAAGAGATCCCACGCGATGAGGTCTCTATTGGTGTTATGCAATATGTCATTCAATCAGATGTCGTTAAGAACTTTTTAGAATCAGAAGAACAGCGTTTATTAGACCTCATGGAAGGCGGTCGTGGTGATAATGATAACGATGATGGTGATGATGGTGATGATGATAATGAGGTCAATATGGACGAATTTCAACACTATGAATCCCAATTGGACGAAGTATATCGTCGTTTAGATGCTATCGGTGCTCGTACTGCTGAAGCACGTGCTAGAGCTATCCTTACTGGTCTCCAATTCACCCAAGAAATGCAAGATAACCCAATTTCTAAATTATCCGGTGGCTGGAAAATGCGTGTTCGTTTAGCATGTGCGTTATTTGTTACACCAGATATTTTATTATTAGATGAACCTACAAATCATTTAGATTTCCCTGCGGTTGAGTGGTTATCATCATTTTTAAAGACTTATGAAGCGACAATGATTGTCGTTTCGCATGATCGTGGGTTTTTAGATGCTATTATGACTGATTGTATCGATTTCCGTGATCAAACACTTATGTATTATCGTGGTGATTATACTAATTATGTTAAAGTACGTGCGGAAACTATTAAACGCCATAATAAATTATGGGAAAAGACTGAAAAAAAACGTGCTGCGTTGCATAAATTCATCATGGAAGCTCGCCAAAAAGCTAAGGATGATCCAAATTTAGCCGAAATGGCTAAAACCCGTCAACGTATTTTAGATTCGTTACCAGTGATGGAAGAAATTAAAGAAGATAAAGCGATTCATTTTACTTTCCCAGACCCTGGGTCTTTGGACCATGCTATCGTTAACTGCAAAAATATGAATTTCCATTATGATCCAGAAGTCAATGGTGTAAATAAACCATATTTATTGAATAATATTGATGCTTATATTGATTTAGAATCACGTATTGGTGTGTTAGGTGCGAATGGTGCTGGTAAAACGACTTTAATTAATGTTTTATTAGGTAAACTACGTGCATCTAGTGGTGAAGTTCGTTTGAATGATCAAGCACGTGCGAAAATTTTCACACAACATCACTTGGATCAATTAGATAATTCCATGACCGCGTTGCAATTTTTACAAAATAAATTCCCACAACATAACGAAGGTATGTTACGTGGCTATTTAGGCCGTTTTGGGTTCGATAAGATTTTAGCTGAACAAAAAATTGATAAATTATCCGGCGGTCAAAAGTCACGTGTTGCTTTTGCCGTATTAACCTTCTCCCAGCCTCACCTCGTTATTATGGATGAACCGACTAACCATTTAGATATTGATACGATTGAATCATTAATTGAAGCTCTCCGTGCGTTTAAAGGTGGTGTTATTATCATCTCACATGATCGTTATTTCTTATCTCAAGTCGCGGAGGAATACTGGGCTGTTGATGCTGGTGGGACAATGAAGAACTTTTTTGCATTAGAAGATGCTAAAAATTATGCGTATAAACCAATTGAATTCAAAGTTGATAATGTTCTCGTCAAAGGTGTTTCGAAATTGCACAAAGCTGATCCGAATAAACAAAAACAATATGATGTTGAAAATGATGAAGATGTACGTTATCGTGAATTAGAAAATGCATTTAATGATGATGATGATGATGATGACGGGGATGATGAAGAAATGTTAGCAAAATTGGACAAAAAGGCTGATTCATTAGCTAAACTTAAGAAAAGTAATGAAAGTAAAAAAGCACAACCAACAAAAAAGGATAAGACTACAATGTATGATATGAAATTACCATTAGTTGATATCCCAACAGATAAAAAATATCAATACGTATCTTCAGATGATGAACCGGTTCGTTTTGCACCAAAAAAGACTGCAAATTTTGCTTCTTTTATGGATGATGAAGAAACTGAAGAAGACGAATCTGAATCCGAAGAAGAAGCAGCACCGGTATATGTCCCAGTTACAAAAGCTGTTAATAAAAAAAAAGCAGCAAAATATGCCGCTTTGGACGAAGCTAAACGTGTTAAAGAAGAAGAAGAACGTCTTAAAAAGGAAGCTGAAGAAGCTGCTGCGGCTGCTGCTGAAGCTGCTGCAAAACCAAAGAAAAAAGTTGCTAAAAAGGCTAAAAAAGCTCAAAATGATGATGAAGATGTCGATTTGGATGGGTTATTAGCTGGTTTGGATGGTATTATTGGTGATGAGGAAGATGTCGCACCGAAGAAAAAGGCTAAAAAGGGTAAAAAAGCTGTTGCTGATGATGATGTTGATTTAGATGATCTTTTAGCTGGTTTAGGTGATATTGGTGGTGGTGGTAGTGGTGATGGTGGTGGTGGTGCTGAAAATGTTGCACCAGTCACGAAGAAAAAAGCAACCAAAAAGGGCAAAAAAGCACAAGATGATGATAATGATCTTGGTCTTGATGATCTCTTAGCTGGTTTAGGTGACATGGATCTTGAAGAAGAAACTGCACCAGTTGCAAAGAAAAAAGTCACTAAAAAGGGCAAAAAAGGTAAAAATGACGGGTTTGATGATGTTGATGATGATATTGACCCGTTAGCTGGTCTTGATTTAGATGATATGTTAGCTGGGTTAGGTGATGAATCTGTTGGTAAAAAAAAGCCCAAAAAAGCTGCCAAAGGGGCTGATTTGGATGACATGTTGGGTCAATTAGCTGCTGATTTAGTTGATGATGAAGTCGCCCAACAACAAAAGGATCAAAGAAAGGCTAAAAGAGCTGCGAAGAAGGCTGCTGCTGCAGCTGCTGATGATGAAGAAGATGATGATGAAAGCTCTACTGTCCCTAAGGCTGCTCAACAAGCTAAACGTCGTGGGAAGTAAAGGGGAAAATAAATTTATTTATTTTATTTCTTCTGCATTTGTTTTTTTGGATTTGTTGTTGTTTCTGCATCAAATTAACCCAAAAACGCAAATACTCCCCATCCCCATCCCTATTGTCTCCATCGACCATCCCATCCTCATTTGGATTTAATATTGTAAATATCGATATCGCCAATGGCAATTATTATTAATGCATTTTATTTGCTCTATTTTTCTTCTCTTTTTTAATTATTTTATTTTACAAATCATAATTTATTTTATTCCAATAAAAAT
>Ga0256897_1000210_pt1 | contig 13676 bp, 7 predicted proteins | sample MC6MC0670MT_FD_186336 | JGI IMG/M metagenome (GOLD analysis project Ga0256897, IMG submission 186336) | Metatranscriptome of enriched soil aggregate microbial communities from Iowa State University, Ames, United States - MC6-MC0670-MT... | ecosystem: Environmental > Terrestrial > Soil >... | reverse complement strand
AAAGCACAGCAGATTATTGAATTGATTCTTGGACAAAAGCAGAACCTGTTGTGAGCAATAATATTAGAGGGTGCCTATACACCCGTAAGGTGAGGTTGTTGGTACACAATCACTGAATGCAGTAAGCATATACAACTAGAGATAGAGTATTAATAGAAAAAATTTAACCTTAAAGCAAAAGATATAAAATTATGAATTGGTTTAATAGTAATCAATGGTATGACACAGTAGATTTATGAAATGTTTTATTGGGTAAAATACGGCATAATTCTGGTAGCCCGTTAGGTGAGGTTGTTGGTTAACATTCGCGGAATGTAGTAGCCATATACAACTTTAAGATAGTTATTTGTAAGATGGATTGGTTATTCAGCTAAGTTGTCGAAATGGTAACCGTAGATCATAGAATTAATAACGCACGCGGTATTTTCACCTTATTTGAAAAACCTTATCTTCCAGGTTAAAATAGAAGTTAAGTACGCATTTCTTTTTTCTTAGCCACAATTTGGGCACATCATAGCTCCACGCACCTGAGCTGTATATGGTATTTGCAGGCCCGTATTTGTTCTCCAGTTCTTCTTTGTTGCAACCGATTTCTTTTTGCTGCTTAAGTATTTTGTTAAGCAATAGAAACCGGTGGCTTTTTTTCTTTTGCCAAAAAGCAGCGTCATTGTCCTGATACGGATATCCTACATTTTGTAAGCACCCGTATACCAGAAATACCTTCTGACTAATTTTCTCGGTAAAATGTATCCGATGCTTAAGACTTCAGGCAAAACAGAAATTGACAATTCAGTATCAATTACCCTTATAAGCATTTAAACATATAACAGAATGTCCTGTCACTTAACCTGTAATTATTGATTGAAAATAGAAAAGTTATAAACAATACTATATAACGCCTGTAAATGCCTCTTGTTTATTGTAATTCCCCTTGCCTGTATTTATTTTTTAACATAATCAAAAATTATATAATTTTACAAGAGATATTCCTACTTTTATAGAATACCGTTAAATCTATTAATATGTCAACATACCCGGTACCATATAATGAAAACCAAAGACTTGAAAGTTTAAGGCTTCACGAACTTTTCGATCTGGCTAAAGACCCAGAACTGGATATCTTTGCCGAAGCTGCATGTTTGATTACCGACTGCCCCGTGGCTATTATCGGCGTAATGGAGGCCGAACATCAGCGTATCCAAAGCTGTGTGGGTATGGCCGTAGATTTTGTCCCCCGTCGTGAAACGGTATGTCAGTATACCATTATGAGCAACGATGTATTGGTTATTGAAGATACGTTTGCCGATGACAGAACAGCGTCTAACAGAATGATAATTGATGGAAATATCAGATTTTATGCCGGGGTGCCTTTGGCTGACGAAAACGGATTGGTGCTGGCAACGATCTGTGTGATAGATTTCATACCGAAAGCACTCTCAGAGAAACAGATACAGTCTTTAAAGAATCTGGGAAAGGCAGTAACCAAAACGTTACTTAAAAGAAGGGATAATATTCAATCGGAATATTTTTCAGAGATTTTTAATGTGACGAATAATCTGATCTGCGTGTTAACGACCGATCAGTTGTTCAAAGACGTAAACCCTGCCTTCGGAACTTTATTTCATAAAACGAAAGCAGAGTTAAGCCGTCTTAAATTAACAGATGTAGTAGGCGGCAATACTGCCGTAAAACATAAATTAGAGGGGTTCACTCCTGGCTCTGATGGTTTTGCTGCTACAACAGTTACGCCTGTTGAAAACGAAGAAGAAATCGTTATAGAATGGTTTTTTAAACCGAACAGACAAAATACCGAAATAATATGTTTCGGGCGCAATGTTACCAGCGATAATGAAGAACGCAGAAAATTGGAAAGTTCGGAACGTAGGTTCAGAAATTTCTTTGAAAATGCGATCGGCCTTATGAGCATGCACGATTTGGAAGGAAAAATCCTCGCCGTAAATGAAAAAGGACGCGAAGTGCTAGATTTTTCGAAAGAGGAGGTTAAGGATCTTACGCTGCAGCAGCTGGTACCGCCGCGTCACCTTAAAAACCTGAACGAGTATATGCAACGGATCGCAGAAAAAGGTGAAGATTCAGGAACGATGATATTGCGGACAAAAGACGGAAAAGATATTTACTGGATGTATCACAACATGGTTGAAACCGACGAGAACGGCAACCCATATGTGGTAAGCACGGCACTGAATATGACAGAGCGGATCCAGCTGGAAAGAGACCTTATCTATACCAAGAAAATTCTGGAACAGACCAATGTGGTAGCAAGTGTAGGCGGATGGGAATTCAACTTGAAGACGAATAAAATATTCTGGTCTGATTCTGCCAAAAAAATCCACAGGGTGCCGGAGAATTACACGCCCGATTTTGAAAGTGCCATTGATTTCTTTGAGGAACAAAGCAAGATAAAAATACAGCAGTTATTCAAACAGGCAGTAGATGAAGGTATTCCGTACGATGAAGAATTGAAGTTGAAAAGGTACGACGGTACCTTAATTTGGGTTCGTGTAAAAGGGGTTCCTGAATTTGAAGAAGGTGTATGCGTGCGTGTTTTCGGCATTGTGCAGGATATAGACCGTACGAAGAAAACGTTCCTTGAACTGGAAAAAAAAGAGGCCATGCTGCGCTCTTTCGTTAATTATGTACCTGCTGCTGTGGCAATGCTCGATAACGATTTAAACTACATCTCGGTAAGTAAAAGGTGGTTGCAGGAATTCCATGATGAAGGGGAACAAATTATTGGTAAAAACCTGTATGAGGTGAATGAGAATGTACCGGAAGCAAGAAAAACCATTTACACGAAGGCACTTCAGGGATACGCGTACAAAAATGAAAACCAGGTATTTGATATTTTGGGAATGTCCGAACAACAGCATTTTAATTGGGAAGTGATTCCATGGCATTTTTCAGACGGTAGCGTAGGGGGAGTGGTTATATCAACCCAGAATATAACAAATTCCGTAAAAATAAACCAGGAATTGAAAGATGCCAAAATACTGGCAGATTTGGCGAGCAGAACCAAGTCTGAATTTCTGGCCAATATGAGCCATGAAATACGTACGCCGTTAAACGGTGTCATCGGTTTTTCTGATCTGCTGCTTAAAACTCCGCTTACAGAGATGCAGACTCAATATCTTAACTATATAAGCGATTCGGGAAACAGCCTTTTGAATATTATAAATGACATTCTAGATTTTTCTAAAATTGAATCGGGTAAGCTGGAACTCTTTATAGACCGTTACAATGTATACGATCTGGCAAACCATGTGGTAAATATTATTCTATACCAGGCACAGAGTAAAGACTTGGAACTATTGCTTAATATTGAGCAGGGACTGCCGAACATGTTGTGGATAGATGAAGCCCGAATAAAGCAGGTGCTGATAAACCTGCTGGGTAATGCCGTGAAGTTTACCGAAGTGGGAGAAATTGAATTTGGTGTAAGAAGGCTGAAACAGGATGATGAAAAAATAACGCTGCGTTTCTCCGTAAGGGATACGGGTATCGGAATACCAAAAGAAAAACAGAAGCGTATTTTTGATGCCTTTACGCAGGAAGACAGTTCAGTAAGTAAAAAGTATGGGGGAACAGGGTTGGGACTTACCATTTCAAACAACCTGCTTAACTACATGGGTACAAATCTGCTGCTTGAAAGTGAAGTGGAAAAAGGGTCGGTCTTTTATTTTGATATCGAGGTTGCTTATGATAAAGAGGATATGGAGGATAACGACGGCGATATGGCAGAGATCGGCAGGGTGTTGGTGGTAGACGACAACCAGAATAACAGAACAATATTACAGCACATGCTGGCTTATAAAAATATTAAATCTGAAGCAGCGGCAAACGGTCTCGAAGCTATTCAGCTTTTAATGAGCGGGGAAAGGTTCGATATGATTCTGATGGATTACCACATGCCTGTTCTATCAGGTCTGGAAACTATTGAAAAAATAAAGGAATTATTTAAAATTCAGGAGGAAATGATTCCGCTGATCGTACTGCACACTTCTTCTGAAGAGAATGAATTTATATCTGCATTCAGGAAAGACGACAAATCATACTGCCTTTTAAAGCCTATCAAGTCTGACGAACTGTACAGAACGCTGAAATATGCAGTAAAAGATTCCAAACAGAATGCTGTTAAGAATGAAAAAAACCTTGCTGAGAAAGAATTGCTGATAGAACAACCTTTAACGGTGCTGTTAGCAGACGATAATCCGGTGAACAGGGCACTTAACAACAAAATGATGCAGCTTATTGCACCTAATGCCCGCCTGGTGGAGGTTAGTGATGGAAAGCAAGCATTGATGAAATGCGGAGAAACAGTTTTCGACTTGATTTTAATGGACGTACAGATGCCGGTTATGGATGGTATAGAGGCTACCAGGTCTATCCGAGAACTTCCGGGATATAAAAATATTCCTGTTATTGGAATCAGTGCCGGTAATTCAGTAGGTGAAAAAGAGAAATGTATATCCGCGGGAATGTCAGATTTTCTTCCAAAACCGATCAGACATGAGGAATTGTTTAATATTATTAAAAAACACACAGGGACAGGTAGTAGCGTAGTGACCTCAGATACTTCTGATAGTTTAGATAGTTCTGACGACTATCTGGATAAAAAAATGATTGCAGAGCAGATGGGAGATGAACCGGAATTTAAAGATTTCTTTATAAATTTGGTCATTCAAGAGCTTACAATTGCGAAAGTAGAACTGCAAAATATTATTGCAGGGTATGACAGTAGTACAGCCAAAGGTTTTCTGCACAAACTAAAGGGTACCTCAGGAACTTCCGGTTTGCTGAAGCTAACAAAGAAAGCGGCCTACTGGGAGCTTCAGCTAGATACGAATCCTGATTTGTACAGAATGCAGCATGAAGTAACGAATGAAATTAGTAAGGGAATTGAAATTTTCCACCAAATGATAAAAAGATAGATATTATGTTGATTTTAATAGCCGAAGACGACGAACTGATATTGAAAACAGTTGAACACAAACTTAAAAAGGAAGGATATGAGGTTCTAATTGCACGTAACGGAAAAGAAGCGATAGATGTGATTAAGGTAACCGATGTTGATTTGGTGATATCAGACATCATGATGCCGTTTGCTTCAGGTACAGAAATACTGGCTGCCATCAGGTCTTTTGGTAAAAAAATTCCGGTTATAATGTTGTCTGGTCTTGGTCAGGAAGAAGTTGTATTGGATGCGTTTAACCTGGGGGCATCTGATTTTATGGTGAAACCGTTCAGCCCGACTGAACTGATACTCCGTATTAAACGCCTAACGGCGCAAATGTAAAATAATGGGAACAGTACATTTGAATGTTATGCTACACGACCTGTTGCTGATTTTTATAATGGTATTGGTGATGATACTGATGATGATAGGCGCAGTACTGTTTTATGGGTTTTATCAGTATAAGTCTCTTAAAAATAAGCGGGAATGGGAATCTTTAATTGACGTACGGGTAAGCGATGCTATAGTTTTTTCTGATGAAGCAGGTAGTTCTGAGACTGAACAGTTTCAAAGTCATTCTGCAGGAGGTTCGTTCAGAAACCTGCTGTTGGAAAAACTGGTGTCGTCAAAGAAAAAATTCTCGGGAATGGCTCAGGACGAAATTCAAAGGTTATTCGTTAATTACGGTCTGTATAAAGAGGCGCTTGAAAATTTAAACAGTAAGAAGCCGTATGTTATCGCAGGTGGTATACAGGAAGTTACTGCTATGAAAATAACTGAAAGTTTGCCAAAGGTGAAACAATATCTCAAGCATCCGGCAGCACAGGTGTATAACGAAGCGCAATACGCAATGGTTGTGTTTGATGGTTTCAACGGATTAACCTTTTTAAGCGAGTTGGAGACTCCGCTTTCAGATTGGCAGCAGTTACGCCTCTTGGGATCTCTTCAAAAAATACCGGAAGTTACCTATATGTCTGTGGAAACTTGGCTGCAAAGCGGTAATTTGTCCGTTGTTGTTTTTACCCTGAAACTGATTAAAAAGTTTCAGATGTTGTCTTGCTACGATCAGGTTAAAAAATTGTTGGACCATTCGTCCGAAAACGTTCGTATAAATGCCGTTCAAACACTGCAGATTCTGGAAAATGACCGTACGTCAGAGCATTTTATGGAAACATATCCGCTGCAGCCGGTAAAGGTTCAGCTTGCAGTTCTCAAAGCAATGAAGCATTCTAACGACAAGGGTTACTATGATTTTTTTAGATTACAGCTAATCCACCAGCAGGATGTTTCTTTAAAGATGGAAGCTGCGCAGGCATTGTTTGCATTGGGATTCTCTCACAGCTTAACGGAAATAGCTGAAAATAACGCTGCATCCCAGCAAATAAGAGAAATTGTGAAACACGTACTACAGGAAAAAATATGAGTGATTTTGCCCATAATGTTTATTCAATTGTAATATGGCTGTTTGTACTGTACTCAGCAGCTGTTCTTCTGGTGTATTGCTGGATAGGTATCTACGCATTTGGAGCTGTAAGGCGCTATAAAAATGAAAATACATTTACCGATTACGGTATTATAGCGTCCAATCCCAATGCACCTGCATTCAGCCTCATTGCACCTGCATACAATGAAGGTCTCACTGTGGTGGATAACGTCCGTTCGCTGCTTTCGCTCTACTATCACAATCTGGAAATCATTATTGTTAACGACGGAAGTAAAGACGATTCAATAGCTAAACTGATTGATGCCTACGATCTGGAGCGGGTGTCTTTTTTTGTGCAGGGAGCTATTGAAACGAAACCGATTAAAGGCATTTATAAAAGCAAAAATCCTGCGTTTAAAAAGCTGTTGGTAGTTGACAAAGAAAATGGAGGAAAAGCCGATGCGCTGAATGTGGGTATTAATGTGTCTTCAGGAGCGTATATGGTATGTATAGATGTGGACTGTATTCTGGAACAGGATGCCATTCTTAAATTGGCGAAGCCTTTTCTGGAGCAGACAAATAAAAAGGTTATCGCATGTGGAGGGGTGATACGCCTGGCTAATAATTGTAAAATAGAAGATGGTAAAGTGGTGGTTGTTAATCTGCCAAAATCAAGGCTGGGCAGAGCGCAAGCATTGGAATATATAAGGGCATTTGTGCTGGGCCGTATGGCATGGTCAAGGGCATCGGGCCTTATTTTGATATCAGGCGCTTTTGGAGCGTTTGACAGGGAAGTAGTACTAAAATGTGGTGGGTATGATACTTCTACGGTAGGGGAAGATATGGAACTGGTAGTGCGTATGCGCAGGTTTATGGAAGAAGCGAAACAACCTTATGAAGTGGTAAATATTCCTGAGCCGCTTTGCTGGACAGAAGTTCCGGAAAGCAAAGAAATATTGTCCAGACAACGAAACCGATGGATGCGCGGAACCATGGAAACTCTGTGGAAACACCGTAAATTGATGTTTAATCCCAAATACGGTAAGCTGGGAATGGTGAGTTTGCCGTATTGGTTCCTATTCGAATTTCTGGGCCCTCTGGTAGAGTTTTCAGGATATGTGATTTTTGTTGTATTTTTATTGCTGGGCATTGTGAACTGGCCTTTCTTCTTTGTTTTGTTTGCGCTGGTAATTTCTACCGGTATATTGTATTCCGTGTATGCGGTTTTGGTGGATCTGGTGGGACGACAGGTATATACCAAACGAAAAGATTTTCTTACACTGATTGGTACAGCAGTCACTGAACCGTTTTATTTTCACCCCCTTACGGTTAAAGCGGGTGTAAGCGGCTTTATTGATTATTTTAAAAAATCGCACAGTTGGGGTGAAATGACCAGGCAGGGGTTCAGCCAGTCTGAAAAGAAGCTGTCTAGAAAAGAGAAGTTAATCCTGTTTGCCAATTCAGGATTGAAAAGATGGGGTGTGTTTTCAATAAGTTTCATAGTATTATATATGATAGGTGTTGTTGTGGAATGGATATGGTATAAAGAAAATTTTAATAATATTGAGGCTGTTGCTGTTTTAAAATATCTTTTACTATATAATACGGTATTCTTATTGAAGCTATTAGCTGTTTTGGGACTTGTGTATTTTATTCTTAGATCAGTCAGGGAAAAACTGGCAAATGTCTTCGTTATTGCAGCAGCTACATTAATTATTGTAAGTCAGTACGGTCTGTTCCTTTATTTCGCGGAAACAAATAATATACTGGGTGCAGATTTGTTCTACTATAGTTGGGCGGAAATAAAGCAGATATTAAAGTCCAGTGGAATGCTTAATGTCAAAAATGTTGCTTTAATTATGCTGTTGGCTGCTGCCACTGCAATTCCATTGGCTTTAATAACGAAGTCGGCATTTAAGTCATGGTATGCAGGTGCTGTAGTATTATTCTTGGGGGGTGTTGCACTGGTTATCCCTGCAAGCAAGCTGGAAGGTAGTTTTTATGGTAATGAATTCGAGCAAAACGCAGTAAAAAGTAAGGTTTCTTATTTTATTGGGTCTTATGCTGAAAACTATATAAGGAACCATAACGACATGTTTAAATGGTTTTATCCAACCGAAAATACCGGTAATGAGGTAGAAAAAGGGGACAATCAGTACCCGTTCCTTAAACAAGAAGACACGGAGGACTTTCTTGGCAGCTATTTTCACCAGGCTGATAAAGTTCCTAACGTAGTTGTTATTATTGTGGAAGGTCTGGGCCATGCCTACAGTTCTCCAAATGGTTATGTAGGTAATTTTACGCCGTTTTTAGATTCGTTAAGCAGTAAAAGTTTGTACTGGGATTATAATTTAAGTTCTTCAGGACGAACATTTGCAGCATTACCTACTATTTCAGGTTCACTGCCGTTCGGTAAGAACGGGTTTTTGGAAATTGAAAACACCCCGCAGCATTTTAATTTGTACAACGTTTTAAGTAGTAATGGTTTTGAAACGGGGTTCTTTTATGGGGGGGATATCTCTTTTGACAGAATGGATAAATTTCTGGAATACAGTAAGGTTGAACATATTGTAGACCAAAGATCGTTTGGAAGACCATATAAGAAACTTCCGCAAAGTAATGGCGAGAGTTGGGGCTACGAAGATCAGGCGGTGTTAACTAAAATGCTTGAGGTTCAAAAGGTAGGGGAAAGACCTTACTTTAATATGATTCTGACATTGTCTACTCATAACCCGTTTTTAATTAACAATACGGCATTTTATGAGAAAAAATTTGATAATCAGGTAAACGATGACCGTCTTTCCGATAGTCAGAAGACTTGGGCACTGCAGTATAAAAAACAATTGGTTACGGTGATGAATCTTGATCACGCTGTTGAAGATTTTTTTAAAACATATAGAAAGAGATCCGATTTTGCCCATACGATCTTTATTATCACCGGAGATCACAGTATGCCTGAAATTCCGCTTCAGGAGAAAATAGACAGATATCGTGTACCTCTGATCATCTATTCTCCGTTACTGAAACAACCGCACCGTTTTGAAAATATAGTAAGCCAATTTGATATAGCTCCTTCTATTTTGGCGTACTATAGAAAAAATTATGGTTTAAAAACACCTGCTAAGGTAGCGTGGATGGGTAAAGGACTTAAGAGCACTATTGAAATCAACAGTAAAAGTTTTCCTTTGATGCAAAGTAAAGATCAGATTGTAGATTTTGTCGCAGGAAAATACCATTTAAATCAAAACAGTCTGTTCTCGCTTAATACGAAGAATGAAGAGCTGATTGAAAATGAGGCAGAAAAAAATAAGATGAAAAAACAGTTTGACTATTTTAAGAAGAAGAACAATGCATTCTATTCAGCCCAAAAGCTGATTCCTGATTCTTTAGTAATACGCTTTTTAAGTACTGATAAATAGTTTCTATAGTCAGAAGATGTATCTTCCGACTTTTCATATAAAAAAATAGGGATCACAATTTCTCGTGATCCCCTTGGTATATAATGTTTGCTTAAAAGTTTCTGGTGTATCCTATGGTGAAGTCAAATTGATTTCCTTTCTGGTTGACGCGGTACTCCTGATTGGAATAAAGAAATGATAAGGTAAAGATATTCAGTTCACTTAAAGAAAACGTATATTCGCATCCTGCTTTAAAAGTTTTAAGTTTAAAATTTTCGTTCGCAAGAAGGTTGTTGGTACTTTCTTCAGGACTTATTCCTGATCCTATCTGTATACCGAAATAATCGTTCGCACCACCGGTATAATAGCGTACGGTGCCGGTATATGAATGAGAGATGTTTTTATTGTCAGGTGTTAGGTACGTTCTTACATTAAACCAGTAATTTTTATAGTATTTTCCAACCGAGGCAGTGTACATCCAGATGTTGTTGCTGAAATAGAGCTGACGGAACCCTAATTCTCCTTCAAAACTTTTTGGAAGGTTTGCAAATAACGAAACCCCTGATCTGTATTTTGGAAAGATGCCGGCATCATCAGAATAGCCTGCACCTACATAAAGATAAAAGGTTTTTGAAATGCGTGGATACGCTTCTAACTCAATCTGCTTTCCGTCCGACCCAAATTTATTCGCATAATTACCTCTTAATATCACCGAACCATAACGGGTCACTCGCTTATAACTTAGTCCTACGATATGCCAGTCTTCGGCGAACTGCTTGTCAAAATGAGTCAGATTGTAAACGACACTTACTGCATTTTTTGAACTAAGCTCCTTGATTCTGCTGTACATTGCTCTGGCTTCTGTGTTCTTTGGATTAAGCTTTAATACATTTAAAATAGCTTCTTCGGCAGCTGCCGCATCATTCGTTGAATGTATTTTTGCTTTTAGTAACCACAGGTCTTCAGATTTAGGATGGTACTCCAATCCTTTAGTAACAAGAGCTAAACCTTTTTCATCATTACTGTTCCAAAATTCTAATGAACCGTACGCAATATAAAAATCCTCTTCTTGTATCATTTTTTTTTCCAAATCTTCAAATACTAATCTTGCAGAATGGGTATCATCGTTCCACGTGTAAAGACGTCCCAAAAAAATAGCAATATCGGTATAGTCTGGTGACTTTTCTAATGCTTCTTTTGCTAGCTTTATTGATTTTGTATAATATTTTTCGTCAAAAGCAATTTTTCTTGCCTGTAAAAACAATTCGTCTGCCGTAAGTTGTTCCTGACTATAAAAGGTCAAAGGTGCTAGAAATGTTAGAATTAAGATAATATATCTCATTACTGATTTGTTTGGTTTAAAATTCTTTGTGATAAAGATCGAAGGTATAAAAAATATTATTTGGTAAATGAATAGTAGGTATATTTTTATATACCTAAACTTGTTCACATTTAACTATACGAGCCATTGTAAGTAGGAAACTGCCAACAATTAAGTGTTGTCGTACTGCCTTCTTTGAAATTTTCAGCATCTCGGTACCCATTGCCGTAAAAATATAGTCTCCTTTACTCATGTTATAATTACAAAGAACCATTCTCTAAATAGATCCCACAATATTTAAAAAATGACGATCCAACGCAGCGCCATAAGTCTATAAATATTAACAGCAATGCCGTAATGGCACAAGAGAGAGGATGTGGTGATTTATGGTATCTGGTACTGAATAGTGGAGCGAAACTATAGTTGATAGGAAATAATTCTAGCATTACAATTCCACGGTACAGCGAGTAAATACAATAATGTTACAATAAAGGCAATTTTTAAAAATACTTCCCTTTTCCCTATTTCCTTCTTTCCCAAATAAATCGCAAAGTGAAATACGTTCAATGGGCAAACAGGTAATAGTTCAAAATTTTTAATGGAAGTCTACCAAAATCATTTCGGAGAGTACATTACATAATAAATACCTACCTCTGCATTTACTGATTTTCAAGCCCGGCTATAAACTCTGAGGGTGAAATACCGTTGACCTTTTTAAATACTGCCGCAAATTTACTGTGGGAAGAAAAACCGGAAATTTCTGCCAGATAACTGATCTTGTACTGCCTGTATTTCACATCGTCTTTTAAAAGGTTATTTACATAATGTATACGAAGCGAATTAATATAGGTACTGAAATCTTCTCCGTAAAGCTTTTTTATAACGTACGTGATGTACTTGGTGTTGGTCTGAAACTGATTTGCAAGTTGGGTAGCAGATACATTTGGATCAAGAAATTGCTGCTCTTTCTCAAAAACGGCTAATTTATTTTCCAGCATTGTCAGCGTTTCTTTTGCAATGTTCAGTTCTTCGGTTTTAACTGCGACTGGTTCAGGTAGAATTACATGGGTTTCTTCTTTTACTGCTTTTTTTCGCTTTATGGTAAAAAGCAGAGCAGCTGCTCCCAAAATGATTATAAGTATCAGCCACAAGTATGGTTTGGTTTGCTCCTCAAGCATCTGGTTCTGCCTGATTAATTTGCCCGTAACACTGTTCACCGTTTTGGCATTGCTTTCCAGAAGTATTCTTGTAATACTGTCATACTTCCGCTTGTATACTTTGATACTGTCTAAATTGTCTGTTTTTTCAAAATAGGTGGTCAGATTATTGTAAAGTTCCTGATTAAGGTCTATTGTTCGGAATTGAAGTTTACTCACGGAAACGCTATCGAAAAATGACTTTGCGCGGTCAAAATCATTTTTTTTCAGATAAGCCTCTCCGATATAGTTAAATACATAATTTCTTAAAGTCTCCGTATTGTGATTTGTATTTTTACGTGTAAGATTTAAAGACCTGTTTAAATACACTAAAGCGGAATCAGGCTTGTTCATCCTGTTAAAAAGGATGCCCATATACTGGTAGTTAGAGGCCAGAAAGAAATCTTTGGAAGAATCGTTAATTTTTGATACCCAGATATTGCTTTCATACATTTCTTCCATTGCATCTTTAATTCTGTTGTCTCCCAATGCGTAATGCGCCATTTCGTGATAGGCGTTAGCTTTAAATATATAAAGATCATTGGACGGATCGGCTTTTTTGGCGCTCGCAAGCGCCTTCGAAAGTTCTTCCTCACCAAGGAAATGCATTTCTGCATTACGGTATATCGAAGATTTAAAGCCGTAAAAACGGGACTCCCATAAATAGAGCGATTCTTCGTACGCAAGTTTTCTGCCTTCTTCGGCATATTTAATCGATGCAGTACGGTCGCCTTTTAAGTTGTAAAGATTGGCAAGGATAAGGTAGGCTTTTAATTTTTCTTCGGTAGTTTTAAGTTCTGAATTATTTAAAAGCGAGTGTACTTCACCTAACTTACTCGTGAAGTCGGTATTGCTGTTTTTTTCTAAAGTAACCTCCTTGTACAGTTTTTCAAACGTTGCTGGTGAATATTGACCATAAGATATACAGACGTTTAAAACGATAAATAGTTTTATAATGATTCTTAACATAACTTTTTTAGGTAACACCAATCTCGAAGTGCAAATTTACATTTTATATAATAGTACCGTTCGTTTTTTAATCCCAAATTTTCTGCTTTTTCAATCGCCTGATGCCATTATACCGTACGTAAAATTGATAGAAGGGAAGTCGATATTTTAAAACGAAACGAAAGGTAATACTTTTCTCCAGCCAACCATAAAAAGCAGCTGTTCAAATTTTAAAAAAAACTGTTCATTTTCGGAATATAGCTATATAAATAATGTAATATGTTGATTTTCAGCGGTGCTTGTTTTCGGTAATTGAAGAGCTTGCAAGTGTATAATTACCGGTTAGGCAGCTGCGATCAGGTACTTTTGTACTCATTATTAAGCATCGTCAGAAGCGATTCTTAGTTTAGAAATCTTT
>Ga0256897_1000207_pt1 | contig 13899 bp, 10 predicted proteins | sample MC6MC0670MT_FD_186336 | JGI IMG/M metagenome (GOLD analysis project Ga0256897, IMG submission 186336) | Metatranscriptome of enriched soil aggregate microbial communities from Iowa State University, Ames, United States - MC6-MC0670-MT... | ecosystem: Environmental > Terrestrial > Soil >... | reverse complement strand
CTGGCAGACCTTTTCGTCGTTGACGTAGCGGTCGTTCGGGCAGTCCATGGTGACGGTGAAGCCCTTCGGGTAGCCCGCTTCGGCCAGCAGCTTCTTGGCGCGTTCGGGATCAGGCTTGTACGGTGCGCCATAGGAATCGGCGTAGCCGTTGATGGCGGTGGCCACCAGCGAGCCCAAGGGCTTGGCTGCGCCCCGCATGATTTTCTCGTTGATGGCCTTGGTGTCGACCGCCAGCACGACGGCTTCGCGCACCTTCGGGTCCTTGAAGGGGTTCTTGCCCTTCACGTCCGAGAACAGCAGTTCGTCGCGGTCCTGGTCCATGCCGATGAAGATGGCGCGCGCTTCGGGCGCCGTCAGCGGCTTCACGCCCTTGGCGTCTTCCAGGCGCTTCCAGTCTTGCACGGGCACCGGCTGCACCAGGTCCATTTCGCCAGAGATCAGCGCGGCCACGCGCGTGGCTTCCTGCGTGATCGGCTGGAAGATGACCTCGTCCACATTGGTCTTGATGTTCTTGTTCCAGTAGCCGTCATAACGCTTGAGCACCGTCTTCACATCGGGCTGGCGCGAGACCAGCATGAAGGGGCCGGTGCCGTTGGCGTTCAGGTTGGCGTAGTTGCCCTGGTTGTCGCCTTTGACGTTGGTGGCTTCAGTCGTCTTGTTTTTTTCGGCCCACGTCTTGCTCATGATGTACAGGAACACCCATTCGCGCGGCAGGATCGGGTTGGGTGTGGGGGTGGTGACTTCGATGGTGTAGTCGTCCACCTTCTTGATGTCGGAGGCCTTGGCGCCGTAGCCCTTCATGTCGGAGCCCGGAGTCAGGCTGCGCTTCCACGAGAAGATGACGTCGTCCGCCGTGAAGGGCGAACCGTCGTGGAACTTCACGTCTTTGCGCAGCTTGAACACCCATTTGGTGGGCTCGGGGTTTTCCCAGCTTTCTGCCAGCAGCGGCGTCAGTTTCAGGTTGCCGTCGTAGCCCGCCAGCGTTTCGTAGATGTTGCCCTGGAAGCCCAGCGTGAAGGTCTCGTTCAGCGCCATCGGGTCCATCGATGTGGCGTCGCCCTGATAGGACCAGTGGAAGGTCTTGGCGGCCGCGCCGGCGCTGAACGCCAGCGATGCGGCAATGGCGGCCGCCAGCGCAGCTTGCTTTAGGTGGGGAAAAGTACGCATAGCCCTCATGCTCCGTTGGTGCGCGTGTCGCGCGACAGAAGTGACAGGGCCCCGGCCCCTGTGGGACTCGGGGCATGGCGTTGCTGCTTACGACGAAAGACGGTGTTGGACGGGGCGGCGCACGGCGCGAACTGCGCACAGGCCGTTGAGGGCGATGCCGGGAATCACTGCCGAGGACTTCGACTTCACGATGGACCCAACCCCTTGTGATTGTCATGACGGGGACGGACCCGCGCCAATGCAGATCGAATCTTATAGAGCGATTCGTTTAAGCGTCAATCGGTTTGGATTGGGGTTAGTCCGCGCTTGCCGTCAGCGTTGAATGGTGCGTTTGGCGCGGCTTGCGGCGGGGCGGATCAAGGGGCGGATGGCGGCGCGCTGGCAAGGGTTTTCGCCAACTCGCGCACCACGCGCTTGCGGCGATCGCTATCTTCGTAGTGCTTGCCCAGCGCCGACCATTCGGGCCGGCTGCGCGCTTCTTTCAGTGCGTCGGGCAACGGGCCTTTGCGCCACGCGTCATCATCCGGAAGGCGTAGTGTCAAGGGCTCGCGCGCGGCGTGGCCGCGGCGTTCCAAGGCGCCGATCAGTTGCCGCTGGCGTAGCGCCAGCAAGCGCAGCACAGCGTCGTCCACACTGATCTCGCGCCAGCCGCGCAGCTTGCCCGCCACGCGCTTGCCCAGTTTTTCAACGCCCTGCCACAAGCCGCCTGCCGCGGCGCCGATCAGCATGCCGGTGCCCAGGCTCAACCCCGCGCTGAACAGGTCCACGGCCGCGCCCGCCATTGCGCCTGCCGCCGCGCCCATGCCCACCTGCACGCCCATGTCTTTCAATGCCTGCGGATGAAAAAGGTCCATGCCCCAGCGCTCGCCTTGCAGCGGCAGCGCGTCGTCGGTGACATCGGCGGGGCGGAAGTTGTAGAGCGCAAGCAAAGCGTTCACGCAGGCTTGTTCGCGCTGGCGCACCTGATCGCGCAATTGGTTCGACGTGGCGGCAAGCGCGTCGTCGTCGCTGGGGCTGGACAGATGCAGCGCGGCCACATCGATGAGCAGATCGGCCAGCAGTTCGTAGGCGGCGTCGTGGCGTTGGCGGCGTTGCGCGGACAGGCTGTCGGACAGCTTTGCCAGTGCGGCGGCATGGCGGTCGAGCAAGACGCCCAGCTTGGCGTACAGCTGTTGCTCGCCGTCCAGCGGCGGCGCAACGGTGTCGAACTCCACCACCGCATGCAGGCCCAAGCGCGCCATTGCGCCACGCCATTCATCGGCGCGGTGCGCGGGCGCGTTGACGAAGTTCAGAACAGGCAGCAGAGGCCGGCCGCAAGCCGCCAGAATCGAGAGCTCGTCGCGATGCTTGCCCAGCACCGGGTCGCGCGCATCGATGACGTACAGCGCGGCGTCGCAGTCCAGCATCTTGGTCAGCACGCGGGCTTCTTGCTCGAAGCGGCCGTGCGCCTCAGGCGTGTCCAGAAAGCGGCGGATGCGCGCAGGGCCGTCCAGGCGTTCGTCGGGGCTGGCGAGCCGTTCCAGGTATTCCAGCAGCGCGATGCTGTCTTCCATGCCCGGCGTGTCGAACCATTCCAGCACGGCGCGCCCGTCCAGCCGCAGGCGCGCGCCTTCGACATGGCGCGTGGTGCCGGGGCTGTCGGCCACCTCGCCAAACGTGGTGTCGCGCGTCAACGTGCGCAAGAGCGAGGTCTTGCCCGTGTTGGTGTGGCCTACCAGCGCGATCTTGATCAAGTCGTCAGCCATGGCCGGACTCCAGCCACGCGAGCGGCGCGGCAGGCGTTTGCAGGATGGCGTCGGCGCCCAGGCCCAGGGCCAGCAGCCGCTCGCGCCACAACGCGGCGCGCGTGGCGTGTGCCGCGGCGCCGGACGGCGCGATGAGCCAGACGCGGGTGTGTTGTGCGTGCGCGGACAGTTCGGCGATCAGCGACAAGGTGCCGCGGTCAGGCGTCTGGCGCGCATCGCAGGCGATGACCAGGCGCGAGGCCGCGGCCTCGGCCAACGCGTCCAGCACGCGGTTGCGCTCTTCGCGCGTGTCCAGATTGCCGGCGACCTGGATGCCCGCAGGCACGTCGGGGGGCGGCCAGGGCAGGTCGGCGGGCAGTTCCAGGCTCAGCAGCACGGGCTGGCCCGCCAGGCCCGACAGCGGCGCCGATTGCACGCGCGGTTCGTGCAGCGGGTCCACAGGGCGGTCGATGCCGGTGGACTGCGCGGGCGGTTCAAGCCGATCGCGCAGCGGCGCGAAACCGGCCAAAGAGGGATCAATGCGTAAGGCCCGCAGCGCGCGCAGCGTGGCCACGCCGCACAGCGCGCCGGCCAGCAGGCGGGGCAGGATGCCGTAGACAACCACCACGCCGATCAGCCAAAGCGACCATTGCACCTGCGCATCGGCGGCGAGCGTTTGCGTGCCGTCGCTGGCGAGGATGATGGCGGCGTCGGGCATCGGAAAGCCCAGATGCGCGGGCAGCCAGCCGATGGCTTGCGTCAGCCAGACGAAGGTGTCGGGCGCCAGCAGCGTGGTGGCCCACACGAAGCGGTAGCTGGCGGTGGACAGCACCACCAGCAAGGCCGCCAGCGCGGCGCACAGCGCGGTCAGCCACAGCACATGGCTGATGGCGCCGAACAGCCAGCGCAACGCGCCTGCGCGCGCCAGCAGGTTCAGGAAGGCTTGCGGCACCAACGCGCTGTCGGGGCCGCGCGCGAGCTTGCGGGTGGCCCAGAGCCACAGACGGCCAAGACCTGTCATGGCGGAGGCCCGGACGAGGAAGCTGGCCAGCCACAACAGGAAGGTCAGCGCGTGCAGGCCGAGCAACGCGCCCAGCGCCCACAACACATTGACGGGCCGGGCGCCGTCGCCCAGCGCGCCCAGCGCCACGCCAATACCCGACAGCAGGGCAAGCACGAACAACGCCGCCAGCATCGCTTTGGCGCTGCGGCTCCAGGTGTCGACCAGTGTGGTCAGGTGCTCGCGTTGCGCCAGCAAGCCGGCGCGGGCGAGGATGCGGGAAGGCAGATCGGTGTCCAGCTGCCGCACGCGGCGTACGGCGTCGGCGTCATCCAGCGGACCCCAATGGGTTTCGCGCAGGCGGATGAGTTCAGCCAGCCAATGCGCGCGCAACGGACGCGGCGCGGCGGGGCCGGCCAGAGGATCAAAATCGCGAGAGATCGAAGACGGCATCGCGTCGGGAGCAAGCGCGGTCGGGCCGCGGCGTCAGGCCGTTGAGGCGGTGGGCCATTGTAGATGGCCGCGGCGTTCAGTGCTGGCGGCGGGCGCTGCGGTATTGGCCGGGCGTGACGCCGACTGCGTCGCGGAACACGCGGGACAGGTGGCTGGCGTTGCCGAAACCGCTGGCCTGGGCAATGCCGGCCAGATCGCCCTTGCCGGCCGCCAGCAAACGCCGCGCGTGCGCCAGCCGGCGTGCGCGCACCCACGCGTGCGGCGGTTCACCGAACGAGGTGTGGAACATGCGGGCGAAGTGATAGGTGGATAAGGCGGCCACCCCGGCCAGCTCGTCCAGCGTCAGGGCCTCGTGCAGGTGCGCGTCCACATAGTCCATGATGCGGCGGCGCACGGCCGGCGCCAGGCCGCCGCGCGCGGGCTGCGCGGTCTTGCGGGTCACGCCCTGGATCAGCAGGTGGTGCAGCACGGTTTCGGCGGCGCTGCTGGCGGCCAGCCGGTCTGCCGGTTGCGCCCAGTGGGTGCCCAGCAACTGCCGGCAGACGTCGATCAGCGAGTCGTCCTGGATATAAGTGCGGTCGCGCAGTTCCAGCGTGCGGGGCTCGCAATCCAGCCGCATCACGGCTTCGCGCGCCAGCCGTTCGGGCGAGATGTACAGGTGCAGGAAATGCACGGTGTCGTTCATGCACCAGCGCGAATAATGTTCCGCCGGTAGCACGCAGAACTTGCCGGCGCCGCCATGCAGCGTGTCGCGGCCGACGCGGAAGGATTTGTCGCCGCCATGCAGGTAGAGCGACAGCGTGTGGTGGCCGGGCGAGTCATAGCCCAGCGTCTCGTGTGCGCTGCGCGCCCATTGCGAAATGGCCATTCCTTCGCCCAAAGGCGCGGCGCGCTCCAGCGTGGCGGTGGAGCGCGAAAGCGTGCGGAAAACGGAGAAATCGGCCGGGGCCGAGGCAGCGGAACCCATAGGGATCAAATGCTACTGCGATCTGGCGTGGGCCGCGCGGGCGCTGACGGAATAACCGCAAGAATCGGCAATCGCGGATGAGTGCTCAGGCGCACACTCGCGGCCAGGCGATCCGGTTATGACGGGTCGGCCTCACGTCCCCATTTTCTTAGCCATCGCATCGTGAATCTCTTTCTGTATTTCCTGACCGTCGTCATCTGGGGCACCACCTGGATCGCCATCAAGTTGCAGCTTGGCGTGGTGGCCATTCCCGTGTCCATTTTCTATCGCTTCGCGCTGGCGGGCCTGGTGCTGTTCGCCGCCTTGCTGCTGACTCGCAAATTGCAGAAGCTGGACCGGCGCGGACACTGGCTCTGTGTGGGCCAGGGGCTGTGCCTGTTCTGTTTGAACTTCCTGTGCTTCTACACCGCCACGCAATGGATTCCCAGCGGGCTGGTGTCTGTGGTGTTTTCGGCGGCGACGCTGTGGAACGCGCTGAACGCCCGGCTATGGTTCGGCACCCGGATTGCGCCGCGCGTGATGCTGGCGGGCGCGTTCGGCTTTTCGGGCCTGGTGCTGCTGTTCTGGCCGGAGCTGTCCAGCCAGGCGGCCAGCCACGAAACGCTGCTGGGCCTGGGGTTTGCGCTGCTAGGCACGTTCTGTTTTTCCACGGGCAACATGCTGTCGTCCTTGCAGCAACGGGCTGGCATACGCCCGCTGACGGGCAACGCGTACAGCATGTTGTACGGCGCGGCGATCTTGCTGGCGGGCTGCCTGGTGGCGGGCCTGCCGTTTGAGTTCGACCGCTCCTCGCAGTATGTCGGCGCCCTGCTTTACCTGGCGATTCCGGGGTCGGTGATTGGCTTTACGGCTTACCTGACCCTGGTCGGCCGAATGGGTCCGGCGCGCGCCGCGTACTGCACGGTGCTGTTTCCGGTGGTGGCGCTAAGCGTGTCGACGGTGGCCGAGGGCTATCAATGGACACCGGCGGCGTTCGCGGGGTTGGCGCTGGTGATGGTGGGCAACCTGCTCGTCTTCACGAAGTGGTCGCCGTTTTTGCGCCGGCCGTGCGTCGCGCGGTGACGTAAGGCTTATCGCGCCAGCTTGCGCAAGCCATCCAGCAGCTGGCTGATTTCGTCGTCGCTGGTCAGGTAGCTGACGGACGCCCGCGCAATTTGCGTCAGACCGCGCGCCTGCATGTCCAGCGGCGTATAGGGCACGCCATTGCTGCCGATCGTGATGCCGCCGGCAGCCAGCGCGCGCTGCACGTCGGCCGCGTTCTGGCCCGCCAGGTTGAAGGCCACCAGCCCCGATTGCTCGCGGCCCTGATCCAGCACGGTAATGCCGGCGATGGCGGCCAGCTCCGCGCGCAGCGTGCGGGCGGTGGCGTCGATGGTGGCGCGGATCGTGTCCAAGCCCAGGTCCAGCGCTTCCTGCAAGGCGTTAGCCAGGCCGCAACGCAAGGCCAGTGCGCTCTCGGCGCCTTCCAGGCGCGCGGCATCGGCGCGCAGCACGGGTTGGCCGTCTGCGTTCAAGGGGGCGGAGTGAGTGTCGACGTAGGCGGGCGTGAGCTGGTCCAGGAACGCGCGGCGCACATACAAGAGGCCAGTGCCGCGCGGGCCGCGCAAGGCTTTGCGCCCGGGGCCGGTCAACACGTCGCAACCAATGTGTTCCACATCGATGGGCAGTTGGCCCATCGCTTGCGCGGCGTCGACGAAGTACGGAATGCCATGCTGGCGCGCCACGCGTCCGATGGCGGCGGCCGGGTTGATCAGGCCGCCATTGGCAGGCAGCCACGTCAGCACAATGAGGCGCACGCGCTCGTCCACCATGGCGGCAAGCGCATCGGCGTCCACGCAGCCGCTCGCATCCGACGGTATCGTTTCAAGCACCGCGCCGGCGCGCTCGGCGTGAAGCCGCATCGTGGCTAGATTGCCACCCCATTCGTGGCGGCCGACCAGAATGCGGTCACCCGGCTGCCAGCGCGGCAACGCCGCGAAGGCCGCGCCCCAGCCATGGGAATTGCCGGTGGTCAGCGCAATCTCTTCAGGCTGCGCGTTGAGCAAGCGCGCGCCCAGCGTGCGCGCGTTTTCGGTCAGCGCGCGTGAACGCACTCCGGCTTCCATCGGCCCTTCTGTGGCTTCGCGCAGCAGGTGGGCGTGGATGGCGTCCACGGTAGCGGCGGACGGCAGCGACGAACCGGCGTGATTGAAGTGGACGCAGTGTTGCGCACCGGGCGTGCGGGCGCGCAGGGCCAGCCGGGCGTCGGAAGTCAGAGGGGCAGACATGGTGTTCTCGCAGCGTGTTGCAGGCGCCGCGGCGCCTGCGAGGGATGTCGTCTACCAATCAGGCGGGCGTGAGCGCGATCACGGCTTCAACTTCCACCGCCACGCCTTGCGGCAGCGAGGCCACACCCACTGCGCTGCGCGAGTGGCGGCCGGCGTCGCCGAACACGTCCACCATCAAGTCGGACGCGCCATTGGCGACGGCGCTTTGACGGTTGAAATCCGGCGTGCTGGCCACGAACACGCCCAGGCGCACCACGCGCGCCACGCGGTCCAGGCGGTCGCCGGTGGCGGCGGCGATTTGCGACAGGATGCCCAGGCCGGACAGCTTGGCGGCTTCGATGCCATCGGCATCGGAAATCTGGTTGCCCAATTGGCCCAGGTACTGGGGCTTGCCGCCTTTGCGTGAAATTTGTCCCGAGATATAGAGCAGGTTGCCTTCCAGAACAAACGGAACGTAGTTGGCGGCGGGCGCGGAGGCGGCTTCCAGGGCGTAGCCCAGTTCGGCCACGCGGCCAGAGATCGAGCGGGTCATGTCGGTGCACCTTGAATGGTTGGGGATAGCGTTGATGCTATCGGTGCAGGCCGCGTCTGACCAATCAATTCTTGCACTTTACGTATGAGTAAAACTAATGCGTATCGGAGCCAGTGGATTCGGCTGCGGCCTGCTTCAGCCAGTCATGCAGCATTTGCGCTGCGGGGGTGAGCGCGCCGCGCGGCGCAACGAACCACCAGCCGATGCGGGCATCTTCCAGCACGGCGTCAGGCAGCGCCTGCACCAGCGCGCCGCTGGCCAGGTGCGGGGCGATCAGCCGGTGCCGGCCCATCGCCAGGCCCTGCCCCGCCAGCGCGGCTTCGACGACGATGTTGTAGTCGTGCAGGCGCACGGTCTGCGCGCGGCCCAGGTCCATGCCATAGCGCCGCGCCCACGCGTCCCATTCAAAGGGCTGCTTGGCATGAGAGGTGAGCAGCGGATGGCGCAGCAGATCGTCCGGCGTGCGCGGGCGCTTGCGGCCGGCGACAAGGCTGGGCGCGCAGACCACAGACAGCCGCTCGGTCATCAACAGCCGCGATTTCACGCCGGGCCACACGCCGCGCCCGTAGCGGATGGCGACGTCCACATCGCCGCCCGCCACGTCGGCCAGGCTGATGTCGGGTTGCAGTTGCAGGTCGATATCGGGATGCGCGGCGGCGAAGGCGGGCAAGCGCGGCGCGAGCCAGCGGGTGGCGAACGAGGCCAGCAGCCCAACCGTCAGCGTCGTGCGCGCCACAGCGGGTGCGCGGATCGCGTCGGTGCCTTGCCGCAGCAATTCGAACGCGGCATGCACGTGGTCGTAATACGCCTGCCCCGCGGGCGTCAACGCGACGGCGCGCGTGCGCCGTTCAAAAAGCGCCAATCCCAATTCGCGTTCCAGCCGCTGGATGTGATGGCTGATGGCGCTTTGCGTGACGAAGAGTTCCTGCGCGGCCAGCGAAAAGCTCAAGCGGCGCGCGGCGGCTTCGAATGCGCGCAGGGAAACCAGGGCAGGCAGGGATCGCGTGGAACGCATGGAATCAGCAGTGCAGCATCAGGACGGGATGCGCGTCATCCTACGCTGATCGAAAGGTGCGGGGTCAAAGTCCAATGCGAAAAGCCCAATGCAAAAAGCCCGCAACCAAAGTTGCGGGCTTTTTTAGGGGTACTGCGAGCAATGCGGATGAAGCTTGCATTGCTGAATTCTTGGCTCCCCGAGCTGGGCTCGAACCAGCGACCTGCGGATTAACAGTCCGTCGCTCTACCGACTGAGCTATCGGGGAACAGGTAGAGGGGCCGAATTATGCACAAAAAATCGAAAGAATGCAAAGCGGGCCGAAAATTTTTTGTCAGGCGTGCTGAATCGCCTGGGCCGTGCGGAACAGTTGCGGCACGATATCGCGCAGCAAACGGTCGCTGGGATAGTCGTGGCGGGGCGCGCTGACACTGATTGCCGCCAGCGGCGCGTCGCGCGCATCGCGTAGCAACACGGCCGCGCCGACCTGGTTTTGCAGCACCTGATCTTCGGTCAATGCATAGCCGTCGTCGCGCGCTTGCCGGATCAGCGCCAGCAAGGCGCCGGGCTCGACCACGGTGCGCGGTGTGAACGCGCGCGGGGGCGACCGCTGTAGTGTCTGGCCGATGGCGCTGTCGTCCAACTGCGTCAGCAGCATGCGCCCGCCGCTGTTGCACCAGGCGGGCATGCGGCGGCCCGGCAGCATTTCCGCCAGCGTCAGCTGCCGGCTGGGCAGGCGCAGCAGATAGATCATGTCATCGCCCGCCAGCACGCTCATGTGCACGGCCAGGCCGCAGCGATCACGCAGCGCCACCAGATGCGGGGCGGCCATGGACACCAGGCGGTCGCTGCGCAGGAAGTAATAGCCCAGCTCCACCACGCGCGGCCCCAGGCGGTAGCGGCGCGTGGCCGCGTCCTTGACCAAGTAGCCCAAGCGCTCCCACGTATGCGCAAAGCGTTGCGCCGCGCTTTTGCCCAGGCCGGTCAGGGTGGCGATGTCGGTCAGCCCCAATGAGTCCGAAGCGTCACGAAAAGCGTCCAGCACGCGCATGCCCTTTTCCAGAGACGCGACGAACAAGGGGTCGTCGGCGTCGGAAGTTGGGGGGTCGGCAACGGGAGTTTGATGAGGGGTCATGAGCGTCTGGCCGATGTCTTGCACAAGGGAAATGGCGGGGTGGCGCGGCGTTGTAGCAAGGCGCGGGGCTAGTTTCCCCGAATTGTTCGCGCGCCGAAACCGCACTATAAAGTTGATTATTCAATACTTTGTATCGCATAGCAATACAACTAAGCTGCACATGACTGCTACCTCTTCCCTTTGCGAGATGACCGCCGTGGCCCTGCGCGCCGAGATCGCCGCCGGCCACGTCAGCGCCCGCGACGTCACCGCCGCCCATCTGGCGCGCATCGACGCCTGCAACCCCAGTGTGAACGCGATCGTGACGCTGGACGCCGAAGGCGCGCTGGCCCGCGCCGCGCAAGCCGACGAACGCCAGGCCGCCGGCCAGCCGCTCGGCTTGCTGCATGGCTTGCCGATCGTGCACAAGGATTCGTTCCTGACGGCCGGCATGCGCACCACCTACGGCTCGCCGCTATATCGCGATTTCGTGCCTGAGCGCGACAGCCTCATCGTCAGCCGCGAACGCGCGGCCGGCGCCATCACGCTGGGCAAGACCAACCTGCCCGAGTTCGGCGCGGGCTCGCAGACCTTCAATACGGTCTTCGGCGCCACCCGCAACCCCTACGACTTGCGCCTGACCGCAGGCGGCAGCAGTGGCGGCGCGGCCGCCGCGCTGGCCGCACGCATGACGCCGCTGGCCGACGGCACGGACATGGGCGGCTCGCTGCGCAACCCCGCGTCATTCTGCAACGTGGTGGGCCTGCGCCCATCGCCCGGCCGCGTGCCGCAATGGCCCACGGCCAGCCCGTACAACGCGCTGACGGTGGCCGGCCCGATGGCGCGCACGGTCGCGGATGTGGCGCTGCTGCTGGCCGCCACCGCGGGCAACGACGCGCGCGACCCGCTGGCCATCGACCAAGATCCCGCGCGCTTCCTGGACAGTTTGGCCCGTGATTTCAAGGGCGTGCGCATTGCCTACGCGCCGACGTGGGGCGGCCTGCCGGTCGAACGCGCGGTGACGCAGGTGCTGGACCGCCAGTTGCCCGTCTTCGCCGAGTTGGGCGCGCACGTGGAACCCGCCTGCCCCGACTTCACCGGCGCGGACGCCTCGTTTCAGGCCTTGCGCGGCCAGACCTTTGCGGTGGGCTACGAGGCCGTGCTGCGTGAGCACCGGCATCTGTTGAAAGACACGGTCATCTGGAACATTGAACTGGGCTTGCAGCAATCGCCCGCAGCCGTCATCCAGGCCGAGCGCGACCGCGCCGCGCTGTTTGCGCGCATGCACGCCTTCATGCAGACGCACGAATTCCTGATCGGCCCGGTCAGCCAGGTGTTGCCGTTTCCGGTCGAACACGAAAGCGTGAGCCGCATTGAAGACACGCCGATGCACAACTACATCGATTGGATGCGCTCGGGCTACTACCTGTCGTTGACGGGGCATCCGGCCATCTCCGTGCCCTGTGGCTTTACCGACGAGGGGCTGCCCGTGGGCATCCAGATCGTTGGCCGGTATCGGCAGGAGCATGCCCTGCTGCAACTGGCGCACGCGTTCGAACAAGCCACGCAACACTGGCGCCGCGCGCCGGCATTGCCCAACTGACCTTCACACCTACAACACAAGGGGAAATCCATGAACCAGAAAGTCCTTCGCACGCTTGCGCTGTGCGTCCTGGCCGCCGCGCCGCTGATGGCGTCGGCGCAGAACTATCCGGCAAAACCGATCACCATGGTCGTGCCGTTCCCGCCGGGAGGCTCCACCGACGTCATCGGCCGCCTCTTTGCCGCCAAGCTGGGCGCGCGGCTGGGCCAGACCGTCGTGGTCGAGAACAAGCCCGGCGCCAACACCAGCATCGGCGCGGTTGCCGTGGCGCGCGCCGCGCCTGACGGCTACACGTTCATGATCACCGGCGCGCCCACGTTCACGTTGAATCCGCTGCTGTATTCGAACCTGAACTACGACCCGATCAAGAGCTACGAATACGTCGCCATCGCGGGCAGCACGCCGTTCGTGATCCTGACGAATCCGCAGACCGGCATCGGCACGGTGGCCGACATCACCAGCAAGTCCGCCGCGCAGCCGCTTAGCTTTGGCTCGTTCGGCAATGGCTCCACGCCGCACATCGCGGGCGAGTCGCTGGCGCAGCGCACGGGCGCCAAGCTGCTGCACGTGCCCTATCGCGGCAGCGCCCCGGCCATGACGGACTTGATCGGCAACCAGATTCCGCTGTCTATCGACACGCTGGTGGCAGGCCTGCCGCAAATCAAGGCAGGCAAGGCCCGCGCCGTCGCGTTGACGGGCAACACCCGTTCGTCGCTGGTGCCTGACGTGCCCACCGTCGCCGAAAGCGGCGTCACCGGCTACGACTTCGAAACCTGGTTCGGCGTCGTCCTGCCGCATGGCACGCCGGCTCCCATCGTGAGCCGCTTGTCCAAGGAGATCCAGGCGGTCATGGCCGAACCGGATACCCGCGCCAAGCTGCAAGATCTGGGCTTTGACGCGACCTATCAGGACCCGGCCGCGTTCCGCCGCAAGGTGGAAACAGAACTGGAACGCAATGTGGCGATCATCAAGGCGGCGGGGATCAAGCCGGATTGATGCGGATTTTGGGACGATAGCTGTTGCCAACGGCGGCAGCGCCCCACGAGCGGGATGCAGGTTGGCGACAGGCTGCATCCCTTATCATGGCACCCAGAAGGTTCGCGGCCTCTTTCGTCTTTTCTGGGTTCATCCATGTCTTCGTTCGACATTCAATTGCTGCTCACCGCTTTGGTGAGCGTCCTGGTGCTGGTCGCACTTATCGTCTCGCGCATCCGCATGCACCCGCTGCTGGCGCTGTTGATCGTCTCGATCGGCGTCGGTTTCGCCACAGGCATGGAGCCTGTGGCCATCGTCAAGAACCTGACCGATGGCGCGGGTAAAACCCTGGGCGCAGTAGGGGTAGTCATTGCGCTGGGCGCGATGCTGGGCAAGATCCTGGCAGATTCGGGCACCACCGAACGCCTGGCCAACGCCATCTTGCAGCGCACCTCAACCCGCATGATTCCGTGGGCCATGACGCTGGTGGCTTTCGTCATTGGCATCCCGATGTTCTTTGAAGTGGGTCTGGTGGTGATGCTGCCGCTGATCTTCAGCGTGGCGCGCAAGCTGGAAAGCCAGCAGCGCTTTAAAGGGTCGGCCTATGTGTATGTGGGGGTGCCGGTGATTTCGGCGCTGGCGGCCATGCACGGCATGGTGCCGCCGCATCCGGGCCCGCTGACCGCCATTGCCACCTTGAAGACAACGGTCGGCCCGACCATGATTTACGGCTTCATTGCTGCCCTGCCCGCCATGATTTTCGGCGGGCCGCTGTATGGCGCCTTCATCGCGCCGCGCATGACGACTCGCCCCGACGCGGCGCTACTCGATCAGTTCACCGCCACCAAGGAGACCGCGGGCGGCCACGCCGCACCCAGCGTCGGCCTGGGCGTGCTGGCGGCATTGCTGCCCGCCTTGTTGATGCTGGTGCATGCGGTGGCTGAGATGCTGCTGCCCAAAGGGTCGAGCACGCTGCACGTGGCTGCATTTCTGGGCAACCCGATCGTCGCCATGCTGCTGGGCGTGCTGTTCGCGGCGGTGACGCTCGTCTTCATGCGCCAAGGCGATGCTGAGAAGCTGCGCGACGCGCTGGGACAAAGCCT
>Ga0256897_1000203_pt1 | contig 13994 bp, 11 predicted proteins | sample MC6MC0670MT_FD_186336 | JGI IMG/M metagenome (GOLD analysis project Ga0256897, IMG submission 186336) | Metatranscriptome of enriched soil aggregate microbial communities from Iowa State University, Ames, United States - MC6-MC0670-MT... | ecosystem: Environmental > Terrestrial > Soil >... | reverse complement strand
TGCTGGCCGGCCAGCGCCTGGTTCCAGATGTCGGCCACATTGGCGGTAGACGATTGGAAGCCGGACGTCAGGCTGCTCAATTGCTGTTGCACGGCTTGCGTCACCGTGTCTTGCAGGCTGGCCGTTTCGCGCGACAGGCTGGCCATCGTGGCTTCCACGACGGGCTGCAGCGCCACGCCGGCGGAACGCGCGCTTTCGGCCACGCCTTCCTTCATGGACTGTTCCATCACCGACGCCAGGCGGGCGTAGGCGGCTTCGGCCTTGTCCTGGAACGCATCCTGGCTGGCCAGTTGGCGGTCATTGATGGCGCGGGTTTGCTGCTCCATGTTTTGCATCATGGCTTGCAGGCGGTCTACCAGCGTGGGCATGGCTTCGGCCTGACGCTGCATGACTTCCGCTTGCCGTTGCAGCAGCTTGAAGGATTCTTCGCGTTGATAGCTTTGCGAATACACGCGCAAGGTTGTGGCGATCTTGGTGTCCAGCGATTGGGCCGCCTGCACGCGTTCGCGGCGGCACAGCGCAGCCAGCAGGCCCAGCATGGCGGAGGTGGCCACGCCGGCAATCGACGTGCCAAAGGCGAAACCCAAGCCCTTGACCGGCGCGGCGAGGGACGCGCGGATAGCGCCCAGGTCGGTCGCGCTTTCCAGCGCCATGCCGGTGCCGCGCAGCGTCACGACCATGCCCAGGAACGTGCCCAGCATGCCCAGCAACACCAGCAGGCCGACCAGATACGGCGTCAGCGCCGGGCCGGGCAAGCCGACCCGTTCGCCTTCCACGCGCAGGCGCGCGGCGTTGCGCAGGCTGGGATGCAGCTGATCCAGCCACGACCCCAGGCTGGCCGGCGCTTCAGATAGCGATGCCGTGGACCGCGTCAGGCTGGACGTGGCCTGCTGATACCGCAGCAGCTCCCACGCGCCCGCCAGATAACAGACGCCAATCAGCAGCGTCACGGCCAGCGCCAGCGGGTTCGTACCCGCATAGCCCACGCCAATCCAGCCCACAACGGCCAGACCGGCCAGGAATACAACGAAATTGATCAGAGTCTTGGACATAGTGTCCTGGTTAGCTGGCGCGAAGGGCGGCAAGCAGCCCTTCGACCGGTTGTAAACGAACATCCAATTCGGCAAGCAGGACGCTACGCATATCCTTGCGGAACACGTCCAGCCAGGCGCCGGGGGTAATCGGCTGGAGCCCGGTTGCCGCAACGCCTGCGGCGTCGGCCGGGGCGGCATGGCTTTGTGCTTCGGCTTGCGCTTCTACTATGGCGGCTTCCGCATCGGCATCCCCTTCCGGGGGCGCCAACGCCGCCGCCTCGGCCAGCCGCAGGCGCTCAAAATGCGTCTGTAGCAGCTTCGGAATCAGCCCAAACAGCGCGCGTTCCTTGGGCAGCAGGGCGCGGTCCATGATGGCGTCCACGACGGCCAGCCGTGTCATTTCGCCATTTCTGGCCGCCACCATGCCGCGCAAACGGCTGCGCAAATTGCCCACGCTGGTCTCCATCGTGTGCTGCAACGACTGATACCGCTGACGAAAATTCGAGTAATCGGCCTCGGCTTGTTCTACAGCCGCCGACTTCTTGGCCGGCGCTTGTCCGGGAACGAGCCGCTTGGCGGCCGTGGCCGCCGTATCGCTGGCGATGGCATCGGCCAGCGTGGTCCGGACACGCACGCATTCGCGCTCTTCGGCACTGCTGAACTGACGCGCGCCAGGGGCGATCACCGGCGGGCGGGTATTCAAGGCCGCGGAAAGCGCGATCGCATCCGTCCAACCGAGCCACTGGCTCAAATGGTCGGACAGCGATTGCCTGGATTCCGGAACGTCGACATCCGTCAGGCGAGTCAGCAAGCGAATGAGCGTCGGGCCGCTTAAACCTGTGCGCTGTGGGGCTTGCAACATACCACCAGAGTCAAAAAGGGGGGAGTTTACACGCTGACGGGCAGGTTAAGGGCGGGGTGACGGCCGCCCGCGCTATAAGTGGGGACGCATTACTTTGCGCCTGATCACTCCCTGTCATCCCCGCTGGACCATTGGCTCAGGTCGTCGACGGGGCGGGGCAGGTAGCCTTCCAGCGTCTGCGCGATCCAGGCGGGGTCTATATAGTTGTAGGTCGATTCGATTACCCAGGACAAAAAGTCCTGCGGGCCGCCATTCAGATAAGGGGGCGGCGACACCGGCTTGAAGACGGTGGGCAGCTTGTCGTGGATGGACGCATCGTTCAGCACAAAGCCCAATTCCTGCACGACTTGCCAGGCCAGCGGGTTCTGGAGGTCGATGGTGAACTTGACCCACCAATAGGCATCGCTTGTCACCTGCGAAGACAGCACGTTCACGCCCGGCATCCGCGACAGATAATCCACCAGCTTGGGCAGTCCGGCTTTCAGCACGGCCGGGTCGATGGCTTCAACCGGCGGCGTGATCGATTCCAGCTTCTTCAGAATGTGCGCGTGCAGCGTACGGTTGGCGTCGGCGGCCTCGCGTTCCAGCGGTTTTTGCAAGCTCTTGGGTAGCGTCAGTTCCATACGTTCCTGTGATGGCAGGTTGAACCCGGGGGCGGGCAGCCTCGCATTGTGCCAATTCGCGCGCGATCCGGCACGCGCCACGGCCCAAGCAGCAGTGGTAGATTGTTTCGCACCCGAATGCCAAGGCGGATAGGGACGTGGCCGAGATATCCATGGATGTTCTGATTGCAAGCGCGGCGCGCGCCTTGGCCGCGGGCGACCCGCTGGGCGCGCTGAACGTCGTGGCGTTGCGAGACGAGGCTCCCGCGCTGGCCTTGCGCGGTATCGCCATGGCGCAACTGGGTGATTTTTCCCGGGCGAAGGCGCTACTGCGCAACGCGGCGCGGGCCTTCGGGCCGGCGCAACCCCTGGCGCGCGCCCGCTGCGTCGTGGCCGAAGCCGAAGTGGCGCTGGCCTCGCGGGATCTGGCCTGGCCCGAAAAATCGCTGGCCGCCGCCCGCGCCACCCTGGCGTCCCATGGCGACCCGGTCAACGCGGCGCATGCCGCGCACCTACAGGCGCGGCGTCTGTTGCTGCTGGGCCGCCTGGACGACGCCGATCAAATGCTGGCGGACATGAACGTCAGCGCGATGCCCGCCGCGTCGCGCGCCATCCACGCGCTCATCGCAGGCGGGATCGCGTTGCGCCGGGTGCAGGCGAACGCAGCAGGCGAGGCGTTGGCTCGCGCCCAACACGCCGCGCAGCTTGCCGGCATTCCTGCCTTGATGGCTGAAGTGGATCACGCGTTGCAGACGCTGCATGCCCCCGCCGCGCGCGAAGTCCTGCAAGACGGCGCGCGCGATCTGCGGCTGGATGAGGTCGAGACGCTGCTGGCGTCCCCTGCGCTGATCATCGACGCCTGCCGCAACGTCGTGCGCCAAGAGGGCCAGAGGGTGCCGCTGGCCAGCCGCCCCGTCTTGTTCACGCTGGCGCGTCTGTTGGCCGAGGCCTGGCCGCAAGACGTGACCCGCGAACTGCTGATCGCCCAGGCGTTTCGCACCGGCTTTCAGGACGACTCCCATCGTGTGCGGCTGCGCGTGGAAATCGGACGCTTGCGCACGGCATTGCGGCCGCTGGCGGGCATCAGCGCCACGTGGCACGGCTTCGTGTTGCGGCCTCATGCCCAGGCCAGGGTCGTCGTGCTGACGCGCCCCGTTGACGTGTCTGACCGCGACCACGCCGCCGTGCTGGCGTGTCTGGTCGATGGTCAGGCGTGGTCCAGTTCTGCGCTGGCGTTGGCGTTGGGCGCAAGCCAGCGCACGGTGCAGCGGGCGTTGGATGCGCTGGCGGCCTCGGGTCAGGCGCAGCCCTTGGGCCATGGCCGCGCGCGCCGCTGGACGACGCCCGCCGTGCCGGCATTCACGACAAGCTTGTTACTCCCGGCATTGCTGCCCGGTCAGTAGCATGAAGTCTCCTCCTTCAAGGACACAGTCATGAAACGAACCCAAGCCCAAATCCTCCGTGAATACGGCCCGTTCCCGGGTGTCGACAGCGTGCATGGCGTCACCTACGACGGCCATCAGGTCTGGTTTGCCGTCGGCGAAAAGCTGATTGCGCTGGACCCCGATAGCGGCGAAACCCCACGCGCGTTGAATGTGGTGGCCAACGCCGGCACGGCCTTCGACGGTAAACACCTCTATCAGATCGCCGAAGGAAAAATCCAGAAGCTGGACCCGGCCTCCGGCAAGGTCCTGTCCACCATCCCCGCGCCTGGTGGCGGCGGCGATTCCGGCATGGCTTGGGCCGATGGCTCGTTGTGGGTCGGCCAGTATCAGCAGCGCAAGATCTATCAGGTGGACCCCGGCACGGGCAAGGTGCTGCGCACGATCGACTCCGATCGCTACGTCACGGGCGTGACCTGGGTAGACGGCCAGCTCTGGCACGGCACATGGGAAAACGACGCCAGCGAATTGCGGCGGCTGGAGCCGGACTCGGGCGCTGTATTGGAAAGCGTGGAAATGCCTGCGGGCGTGGGCGTGTCGGGCTTGGAGTCGGATGGCGCCGGCCGCTTCTTTTGCGGCGGGGGCAATTCCGGCAAGGTCAGGGCGGTGCGGCGCCCCGAGTAGAATCGGTCGATGGCCGCCACGGCTGATGCGTGGCGGCACGCTGCGCTATTCAGCACCACTTTAGGAATCGCATGAAATTTGCTCCGCTAGGCATATTGGGCTTGGCCGCGATCGGCTTCACGGCCCAGGCCCAGCCCCTTGTCATCCCCACACCGGAAGACGCTCACGCCGCCGTGCTGACGCTGCTGGGTGATGATCTTCCCGGGACGAAGACGTCGCAACTGGCCATCGGCACCTGCCTGCCCGCACCCAAGCCGTCGCACAAGGGCCGGGTGTCTTGCACCACCATGCTGCTGATGCCAGCCGGCACGTCCGAGGCGCCGATGGACTTCTACCAGGACGGCGGCAAGTGGGTGGCCTCGCCGCCGACCAATATGGAACTGCCGTTTCCCGACCCCAAGCTTGCCGACAAGCACTGGGTGGACGGCAAGAGCAAGCCGTAGGGGCGTCAAGCCGCGGCGTCCCGCAGCAGCACATCCTCGTAAAACGCGCCGATGGGTTGTTGCTGATCGCGCACCTGAATCTCCAGCACCCAAATCCCATCGCTGGGCACGAAATCCGCATTGGCCAACTGATGCTTGCCATACAGCGCATGCGGAAAATCCGACACGCGATGGCCGGGTATCTCGTGCACCAGCTTGCAGCCCAGCGCGTGCGCGTAGGTGTCGGCCAGCGCATACAGCGCTTGGCCCGTCATGCCTTGCAGCCATGCCAGGCGTGTGCGTTCGAAGACACTGCGCGCGGCGTTGGCGCAGCGCTGCTGGTCGGCGTTGGCTCCGGTGATGAAGGTGTCGCCATAATCGCCTTCATACCCGTCCCAAACAGGGCCGATATCGATGACGAAGATGTCGTCTTCGCCCAGCGTGCGTTGGCGGTCGGTGGCTTGCACCGCAGGCGATTGCGAATCGGCGCCGAAGCGGATGTAGGTGGGGTGCCAGTTGTGTGACGCGCCCATCTGGCGCAGGTGCGCATCGGCCAGTGCGATGGCGTCGGCGGTGGTGATGCCGGGCGTCATCAGCGCGGCGATTTCATGCACGGCGGTGATGGAACGTTGGCGGGCTTGCAGAATGCCGTCCATCGTAAAGCGTTCGCTGACGCGTTCCCAAGCGTGAGCGGGAGGGGCGGGCGGGGACGCAAGTGTGGCGCTTGCCGGTACAAACGCTTCCGACTGAAAGCGGCCGTCGGGCAGCCCGGCATCACGCAAGCGCGCTTGTGCTGCGCGCACCATTGCCCCGCTGCCGCAGGCGTAGACCAGCGTGCGCGCCCAGTCATGGCCGGCTTGCGCGGCGCGGTCTTGCACGTAGCGCGCGCCGTCGGGCCGGGCAGTCGCATCGCCCGACAGAACGGGGTGCCAGCGAAACGCCGGGCCTTTGCCTTGCAGCGCATTCAAGAGGCCGCTGGCGTAGCAGTCCTCTTGCTGGCGAGCCCCCCAGTACAGCGTCACGGTCGTGTAGTGATCGCTTTCCAGGGCGTGCATCAAGATGGGAAACACCCCGGCCAAGCCCGTGCCGGTGGCCAGCAGCACCAAGTGGCTAACCCCCTGCGGAGGCGTCGACGGCAACACGCAAGCACCGTGCGGGCCCTCCAGCGTCAAGGCATCGCCGGGCTGTAACGCAGGCAACACGCCGTTGGTGAAACTGCCTTGCTGTGTGCGGCGGATATGGAATTCCAGCCGACAGGCGCCTGCCGCGCCGGGCGCATTGGCAATCGAGAAGCTGCGGCGTCCGCCATCCTCCAGCAGCAGCTGCACGTGCTGGCCGGGCAGATAGTCGAACGCGTCTTCACCTTGAACGTCGACGATAAGCTGCGTCACGTCCGTGGCCAGCGGCCGGTGCGAGACAACGCGCGCCTCACGGCGCTGCGCGGGGCGGGCAGGCGCGGTCCAGTGCGTAAAGCGCAAGCTCAGATCGCTGACGGCCCGGCATTGGCACATCAGCAATTCGTTGTCTGCCGGCACGTAGCAACGTTCGTTCGGCGCGGTAATGGGTTCGAAGTCACCGGCCACCACCTGCGCCCGGCACGAGCCGCATTCGCCGCGTTGGCATGAAAACGGCACGGGCGCGCCCTGGGCCAAGGCCGCATCCAGAATGGACGTGCCGCCATCCGTCGTGAACGAGCCGGTTTCCAGTGTGATGGTGTAGGGCGATGACATCGATGTCTTCCTGATTGACGTAGGAAAAAAAAGGAATCTGGTGACGCCAATCTATCGATAGAATGGCTTATCGAATAGAGCCATATTCATAAAAATGAGCAAGCCACTTATCAAGCGCCCTGGCGCAGGCGCAGGCACAGCCACAAGCCCCCCCGCGCGTACCAAACAGGAATCCAGCCTGGACCTGCCGGCCGACCCGCCCCGCGCAGGCGAATCCAAACAGTCCTGGGTGTACCGGCAGATTCAGGAACGCATCTTGAAAGGCGTGCTGGCGGAGGGGGCCCGCCTGCCATCCACGCGTGAACTGGCGGCGCGATGGCAGGTGTCGCGTTCCACGGTTGAAGCGGCTTATGACCAACTGCGCGGCGAAGGCTATACGGCGGGCACGGTGGGATCAGGCACCTACGTGTCAGCGGTGATTCCCGACAACTTCTTCCGCAGGGGCTTGCCTGGCGGCGAGGCCAACATCGGCACCCGCCCCGGACAGACCGGCCATGGCGCCGCCCCTCAGTCCCCAATCCCCGCCACCCCCGCGCTCTTGTTCGCCGCCCGAACCGCCGACGCATCGCTCTTTCCCATGCCCGCGTGGCGCAAGGGCTTGATGCTCAGCGCGCAGCACGTCTCACCCAGCCAGTTGGCCAATGAAGAGTCCCAGGGCTGGCCCCCATTACGCGTGCAGATTGCGCGCTATCTGGGCGCGGTGCGCGGCATTTCGTGTGAGCCGGATCAAATCGTCATCCTGACCGGCATCCGCGATGGCCTGGACCTGAGCGCCCGCATCTTGCTGACGCGGCAAGACAAGGTGCTGATCGAAGACCCCGGCTACCTGACCGCCGTGCCGCTGTTCAGCCAGTTCACGCCCAAGGTGATCCCCATCGCCATCGATGAACACGGCTTTTCCGTTGCGCGCGCCAAACGCCAGCGCGGCGTGAAGCTGGTACACGTGACGCCCGCGCACCAGTCGCCCACCGGCATCACGATGCCCGTCTCGCGCCGCCTGGAATTGCTGGCGTGGGCCAAGGAGCAAAACTGCTGGATCATCGAAGACGACTACGACAGCGAATTCAACTACGACAGCGCGCCGCTGCCCGCGTTGAAAAGCCTGGACACCGCCGACCGCGTCATTCACCTGGGCAGCTTCAACAAGACCCTGTTCAACGCGTTGCGCATCGGCTATGCCGTCTTACCCAAACGCTGGGTGCCAGCCTACACGCGCGCGCGCCACACCACCGGGCGGTCCAACAGCATGATCGAACAGATGACGCTGGCCCGCTTTCTGGAAGACGGCAGCTTTGCGCGCCACATCCGCAAAGCGCGCGCGGTGTATGCGCAGCGGCGCGATCTGGTGATGCACGAATTGGCGCAAGCCATGGGTGATGAACCCTTGCGCGTCAGCGGCGAACATGCCGGCTTTCATTTGCTGTGGTGGCTGCCTGCGGATGCGGACATGGCGGGGATGCTGGCGCGGGCGCGGGCCATGGGCATCGCCGTGCAGCCGTTATCGGATTTCTGCCGTCGCGTGACCTTGCCGCCCGGGCTGGTGATCGGCTACAGCGGCTTGTCAGCGCCCCAGATCACGCAGCAGGGCGCGCAGTTGCGCGCGCTGCTGGCGGGTGGCGGGTCCGCCGCATGAATCGGCCGGGTACGGCCACGCCGGGACGCGCGCTTAGAATATCGCCCCGGCCATTGGCCACCCCATCGGAGTAAGCACGCATGGATTCGTATCCCGCCTTGGCGCAAGCCCACGGCATCCCGTTGCCGGCCTTGTTGCGCCATTTGATTGAAGCGGGCCTGGCGGATTACGGCCCGGACGTCAAAGCCTGGGTGGCCAGCTGGAAGGCGAACACGCTGGCGGCGCAGCCGGCCTTGTCGTGCATCGACGACTTCGAATGGATCAAGGCGGACGAGGCCGCAGAAACCATCGATGAATGGTTGAATCCCGCCTATCAGCATGGCCGCCGCTTTCTGCCTTTCGCGCAAACGGGGGCGGGCGATATGTTCTGCCTGACGCCGCTTTCCAACGGCGACGTGGGCGTGGCGCTGGTCTGGCACGACGACGACACCAGCAAGGTCGAAGCGGTGTCATTCGACGTGTTCGCCTATGAAGCCTTGGTGCGCAGCGCGGCGGATGCCTCGCACCTGATCGATGAAAAATTCAGTCGGGCTGAAGCCGCGCAGTGCGTGGCCGCGAACATCCGCGCCGTGGCGCCGTCGCTGCCGCAAGACCTGCGCGCGGAACTGGATGGCATCGCCCAGTTGCTGACCGGGTCTGACGGGCAGGCAGACGGCTCGGCCCTGATTCCGGTCGCAGCGGTCAACGCCGCATTGGCGCGCGTGCCGGCGGTGGACGACGCGCCATTCGCCGTGGTGCCGCGCTGGGAGTGCGGCGAAGTCTGACGCCGCCATGCAAACGCACTAGTACTTCCAGCTAGGGTAATTCCTGACAACAAGCTGATTGTCAGCGGTTTGTCAGGAAGGTTTAATCAGCAAAAAGTTGCAAAGCAGTCGTAGCCCCGACACCGGGAAGCTCGCAGCAGGCGTTTCCCCGCGTCCTCGCAGGTGCAGTTACTACAAGCTGGTCCGTGTAGTCCACCCAAGGAGACAACAAGCCATGCAACAGGTCACCAAGCCCCGCCGCAAGTTCATTTCCGGCGCCGCCGCCGCGGGCGCCGCCGCGCTCGGATTCCCCGCTGTCGCCCGGGCGCAGAACGCGCCCATTTCCCTGCGTTTTCAAAGCACCTGGCCCGCCACCGACATCTTTCACGAGTTCGCCCGCGACTACGCGCAAAAGGTCAACGACATGGCCGGCGGCCAGTTGAAGATCGAAGTGCTGCCGGCGGGCGCCGTCGTGAAAGCGTTCGACCTGCTGGACGCGGTATCGGCCGGCACCTTGGATGGCGGGCACGGCGTGGTGGCCTATTGGTACGGCAAGAACACGGCCGTGGCGCTGTGGGGTTCGGGTCCGTCGTTCGGCATGGACGCCAACATGTTGCTGGCCTGGCACGAGTACGGCGGCGGCAAGGAATTGCTGGTTGAAATCCAGAAGGCCATGGGCGTGAATGTGGTGTCGCTGATGTACGGCCCGATGCCGACGCAGCCGTTTGGCTGGTTCAAGCGGCCGGTCACCAAGGTCGAAGATGTGAAGGGCGTGAAGTTCCGCACCGTGGGGCTGGCCATTGACATGTACACGGCCATGGGTGCGGCGGTAAACGCCTTGCCGGGCGGTGAAATCGTGCCGGCGCTGGATCGCGGTTTGCTGGACGGCGCGGAATTCAACAACGCGTCTTCCGACCTGGCGCTAGGCTTTCAGGACGTGTCCAAGATCTGCATGCTGCAAAGCTTTCACCAAAGCGCCGAGCAGTTCGAAGTGCTGTTCAACAAGGCGAAGTACGACGCGTTGCCGCCGCACTTGAAAGCGGTGCTGAGCTATGCCGCGCAGGCGTGCAGCGCGGACATGTCGTGGAAGGCGGCCAACCGCTATTCGCAGGACTATGTGAAGCTGCAAAAGGATCACAACGTCAAGTTCTACAAGACGCCGGATGCCATTCTGCAAGCGCAGCTGAAGATCTGGGACGAGATGATCGCCAAGCGCTCGGCCGAAAATCCGCTGTTCAAGAAGGTGCTGGAATCGCAGCGGGCCTTTGCAGAAAGAGTGGGGCGCTGGCACGGCGACGTCTCGGTGAATTACCGGATGGCCTACAACCATTATTTTTCGCGCGCCACGAAGCCGGCCTGATCCCTGACCAGGCCAAGCGATGATCCGTCTTATCCGACTGATTGACCGCGTCTCCACCTTCGTCGGCAAAACCTTTGCCTGGCTGATCGTGGTGCTGACCCTGCACGTGTGCTGGGAGGTGGCGGCGCGGTATCTGCTGAATCAGCCCAGCGCGTGGGCGTTCGACTTGCAGATGATGTATTACGGCATCCTCTTCATGATGGCCGGCGCCTACACGCTGGCCAAGAACGGCCACGTGCGCGGCGACATCCTGTACGGCTTTCTGCCGCCGCGCGTGCAGGCCGGATTAGACCTGCTGCTGTTCATCGTGTTCTTCTTTCCCGGCGTCATCGCGCTGGTGTGGGCGGGCTGGTATTACGCCGCTTATTCGATCGCCATTGGCGAGCATTCGTCCTTGATGGCTAATGGGCCGCCCATCTATCCCTTCAAGGCGTTCATCCCGATCGCAGGCGCGTTCCTGCTGCTGCAAGGCGTGGCCGAAGTGTTGCGCTGCGTGCTGTGCCTGCGGCGCGGCGCGTGGCCATCGCGGGAAGAAGACGTCGAGGAAGTGGACGTGGACAAGCTGAAGAAGATGGTCCATGTGAAGGACGAAGACATCGCCCAACTCGACCGCTATGTGACGACCCCCGGGGAGCCTCGCCAATGAAGATCCACAAGGCGTTGTGGTTTGGCCTGTCATGCATCGGGATCGTGCTGGCGATGATTGCGTTCCTGACGCCGTGGGGCCAGCTGACCACGGGGCATATCGGGCTGCTGATGCTGGCGCTGATCGTCGTGGCCATCATGCTGGGCTTTCCGACGGCGTTCACGCTGATGGGCATGGGCGTGCTGTTCACGTTCCTGGCGTACTACGTGCAAAGCGCCGACGCGGGGCGGTCGATCGGGCAGACGCTGGACCTGATGGTGCAGCGCACGTACGCCACGATGACGAACGATTCGCTGATCTCGATTCCGCTGTTCGTTTTCATGGGGTATCTGGTTGAACGCGCCAACCTGATCGAAAAGCTGTTCCGGTCGATGCATCTGGCGCTGGCGCGGCTGCCCGGCGCGCTGGCGGTGGCCACGCTGGCCACGTGCGCCATCTTCGCCACGGCCACCGGCATCGTCGGCGCGGTGGTCACGCTGATGGGGCTGTTGGCCATGCCCGCCATGTTGAAGGCGGGCTACAGCGTGCGGCTGACGGCGGGCGCCATCACGGCGGGCGGCTGTCTGGGCATACTGTTGCCGCCGTCGGTGATGCTGATTGTCTATGGCGCCACCACGGGCGTGTCGGTGGTGCAGCTGTACGCGGGCGCGCTGTTTCCCGGCATCATGCTGGCCGGGCTGTACATGATTTACGTGATCATCGTGGCCAAGCTGCGCCCCGACATGGCGCCGCCGCTGCCAGTTAGCGAACGCGGCGTGCCGCTGTCGCCCGAAGCGAAGACGCTGGCGGCCACCGGTTACACACGCGCGCTGACCGGCATGGTGGCGGCGCTGTTCAAGGGCCGGCGCAATCGCGATGTGCCGTTCGGTTTTCTGGTGCGCAACATGGCGACGGTGCTGGCGCCGCTGGCTGTCACCGTGCTGCTGGTGGCGGTGGTGCATCACGGGCTGACGCGGCCGTTGGTGGAGTATGAAATTCCGGCCGAGTTGCAGCTGGGGTCGGGCGGCTTTGATTCTGGCGGGTTTGATTCTGGCCTGAGTGAGCCGCCCGCCGATGGGCTTGCCGAGCCGCCCGGGTCCAACGACGCGTCTCCCGGTTTGATGGAACCGCCAGGCACTCCGCAAAGCCCGGCCTCAAGCGCCGTGGCCGAGCCTGCCACGGAACCCGCCGCCGCAGCGGCCGCCAACGACTCCCGCCCCGCGCCCACCGGCTTCTGGATCTTCGCCGCCATCTGCGCGGTCATGCTCGCCGTGTTCTACGCCGCGCTGACGTGGGCGCGGCTGGAAATCTTCAAGATGCTGATGGGGTCGTTCTTCCCCTTGGCGGTGATGATCGCCGCTGTCTTGGGCTCTATCGCGTTCGGGCTGGCGACCCCCAGCGAAGCCGCCGCCATGGGCGCGATGGGCGGCGCCTTGCTGGCGCTGGCGTACCGGCGGCTGAACCTGCCGGTGCTGCGCGAATCGGTGTTCCTTACGGCCAAGACCAGCGCCATGGTGTGCTGGCTGTTCGTGGGGTCATCCATCTTCTCGGCGGCCTTCGCGCTGCTGGGCGGCCAGCGCATCATCGAAGAATGGGTGCTGTCGCTGGGCCTGACGCCGATCCAGTTTCTGCTCTTGGCGCAGGTCATCATCTTCCTCTTGGGCTGGCCGCTCGAGTGGACCGAGATCATCGTGATCTTCATGCCCATCTTCGTGCCGCTCTTGAACGCCTTCGGCATCGACCCGTTGTTCTTCGGCCTGCTGGTGGCGCTGAACCTGCAAACCGCGTTCCTGTCTCCCCCCGTGGCGATGTCGGCGTTTTATCTGAAGGGCGTGTCGCCGCCCCATGTGACGCTGAACCAGATTTTCCTGGGCATGATGCCGTTCATGGGGATTCAGGTCGTGGCGATCTTCCTGCTGTACATGTTCCCGGGTATTGGGATGTGGCTGCCCACGGTGCTGTACCGATAGGCGGGTGATCCAAAAAGACCGGCCAATGCGAAACCTGGCCGGTCGGCGTATGCTTTCGTCAGCACCATCCTGGACACACTAACAGGGAAGCTGACGATGACATCTACACCCCCCTCAGCACAGCAGGCACGGCCGTTGGAGATCGGTGATATCACCGTCATCGACAACTCCAAGCTCAAGAAGGCCGTGACGGCCGCGGCGCTTGGCAATGCCATGGAATGGTTTGATTTCGGCGTCTACGGGTTTGTCGCCTTTGCGTTAGGCAAGGTTTTTTTCCCCGATGCCTCGCCCGCCGTGCAGACGATTGCCGCACTTGGCACGTTTTCGGTGCCGTTCCTGGTCCGCCCGTTGGGCGGCGTTTTTTTTGGCGTGATGGGCGACAAGTTCGGGCGGCAGAAAGTGCTGTCGCTGACGATCATCATCATGGCGATCAGCACCTTCTGCATCGGGCTGATTCCGTCTTATCAGTCCATCGGCATCTGGGCGCCGGTGCTGCTGCTGGCGTGCAAGCTGGCGCAGGGGTTTTCGGTAGGGGGCGAATACACGGGCGCTGCGATCTTCGTGGCCGAGTACGCGCCCGACCGGCAGCGCGGCTTTCTGGGCAGCTGGCTGGATTTTGGTTCTATCGCCGGCTTCGTGCTGGGCGCAGGGATGGTGGTTCTGCTGCAAACCATATTGCTGGAGCAGACCTTCCTGGACTGGGGCTGGCGCGTGCCGTTCTTTGTGGCGGGGCCGCTGGGCCTGCTTGGCCTGTACCTGCGGCACGCGGCGGAAGAAACGCCCGCGTTCACGCAGCAGCTGGAAAAAATGGAAAAGGAAGACCAGGACGCGGTGCAAGAGCGGCCCACGGTTTCCTTTCGCGAGATTTTTTCCAAGTACCGCAAGGCGCTGCTGATCTGCATCGGCATGGTGCTGGTGACGAACATCACCTACTACATGCTATTGAC
>Ga0256897_1000193_pt1 | contig 14299 bp, 4 predicted proteins | sample MC6MC0670MT_FD_186336 | JGI IMG/M metagenome (GOLD analysis project Ga0256897, IMG submission 186336) | Metatranscriptome of enriched soil aggregate microbial communities from Iowa State University, Ames, United States - MC6-MC0670-MT... | ecosystem: Environmental > Terrestrial > Soil >... | reverse complement strand
TCAGATTGGAAATTTAAACGGAAAATGAAAGGGGATGAAATGAAATAAAAATGATTTATAATAAGTATATGTGCAAAAATAATAAACAATACGTAATGTGCAAAAAACGGAAACAATAGTGCTTTACAAAATCTACAGACATGAAATAACCAATAGATTTGAAAGTTATTATAATCCAAAGAGAAGAATTCAAAAGAGGGAAACAAAATGAGCCCTCAATTGCATTTAGGCTTGTGGGTCAGCGCTCTGGAGGGAATAAAACATCATCAGAGTAGAATTATTAGAGGGGGGAAATCACATGGCGTGATTGAAGTCGTGATTGAAGTCGCAATTGAAGAACCAAAATGAGGAGGAATTAAAACTATTCGCTTTGTCATTTCTTTTTTGTTTTCTTTTTCTTTGAAAAATGGCACAATTATTTTGAAAAGGAGAGCGGGAGAGAGGAGGGGAAAATTAAAATTGATCAAAGTGGTAAACGAAGGAGTATAAGAGGTCTTTTCCCCCACACCAAATAAAAATACATTTTTTGGTCAGAGTAACCTTATACGCACACACATTCAATTTACAAACGATGAACGAAGGTAAACAAAACGGAGATCAAAACGAGAGTGACATTAAGAAGTAGGGAGGGAGACGGGGAGGAAGGGGGAAGAAAGAGCTTATTGAGGAAGGAAACAAAAAAGAGAAAGCTAATCAATTATAATCTCAATTTTACTTTTGTGGTGCTCTCATTGGGCCAGAAGCATTACCAATTGCAGTTGGACCAGATGGGCCTTGACCACCAGTACGAACTGGACCTTGTGGGCCACCGATTGCAGTAGGGCCACCAGTAACTGGAGTATCAACACGTTTTGGTGCTAATTTAACAGTTTCATCATGTGCTAAAGATTCTTCTAAACGTTTAATTTCAGCTTGGATACGAGCTCTTTGTTGTTGTAAACGTTGGATATGATATTCTTCTTCTTTACCAATAGTATCTAATTTGAGATTAGCATCTTCTAATTGTTTATTAAGATCTTGTAATTGTAACACTAATGGGTTAACTGTCATGTTAATTTCACCATCGGCATCAGCAACACCGAGACCACCTTGGTTTTCAGCAAGATCAGAAGCATGTTCTTGTAAATTCTTAAGTTTTCTTTGCTCTTCTTTATATTTCATACGATCCGCATAGAACTTCATTGCAAAGAAGAGAACAATTAAGAGTAAGACGACAAAGATGATACAACATAATAAAATAATCCAACCATATTTACACCAGAAACAGAACTTTTCTTCAACTGGGACAGGGTCCGGTAATGGGACATATAAGAACGCATAAGCATCTTTATCGCAAGAATCTAATGCTGCAGTTGCTTGGTTAAGACGCATACCACTGACCCAAGTTGGTGCAGCAAGACGTTGTTCATTTAATGGGTTAACACATGACCATGTATAAGTTGCATAATCATAATAACCTAAACAAATATCTTGTTTTGCAATTTGGGAAACATCGGACGATGCCGTTGAACAAGTCTTGGTTGATGCGGTTGGATCATATAATAATGCGTTCGAGATGGTTTGAAGATCTGCATCATTTGGCGGGGTAGTCTTGGATTCTGCAAAGTTTTCAGGAGTTAATAAATTTGTGGTTGTATTTGGTTCAACCATGAAATTATTTGGTAAAGTAATTTGGACTAAATCAGTAATACGGACAAATGTCGCACAGAATTCAGAACCAACAATACTTTCACCAGATGCAAATTTACGAGTGGAGGAATCAACACGCATACAAATGACTTGGCGAGCGGTTTGGCCATTCCATGGGATAGAATCTGGGACTTCTTCTGCAGTTTTAACAGCAACAAATGACGCGCGGACATTTAATTGATCGGATGCATTTTCCCATTTACAGAGTGAGTTATCATAACGGATTTCCATAGTTGCACCAGAAATGGTAGCAATACCACCACAGCCTTGTCCAACTAATGCGGAATCATATTCACCTAAGAATGCACATGGGAATTCAGTTTCGACAACCTCTGAACCTTGATTAACAGTACGATAAGCTTTGGTATCAACATAAGCGGAAACAGTCATTGCTAATTGTGGTTGGATCGCGGTTTGATTAATTTGTAATGAACATGCAAATGGGGTTGAAATAACCTTTGCGAATTCGGTTGGTTGTGGAGTAAGTTTGGAATCACGTTTTTTGACTGGTTCAGACCATGATAATGCGGTACCAAATGAAAGTTCATTAGTTTTTGCAACCGAAAATAATTGTTCGGGGGTTTGATAAATACGGAATTCCGCAGTACGGTTAACTGCACCAGTTGGGATAGAAATAGTCGAACGTGGGATCGCATATTGATTTTGGGAAATTGCTAAACCAGAAACAGTTGTTGATGGGGTAATAATAGTAGTAGATGGTGTTGCTGCTAAATCACGTTCACAATTACTATAACAAGTTTGGACTTGAGTTTGTGCGGGTGCAAAAACTACACCATTAACTTGTTGGACTTGGAATGATGATGTTAAATCCATTTCATCAGCAAGTGTGGAAATTTTTGCCATGTTTAACTGTGGGAAACGTGTTGATAGTTCATCAAAGCGCCATAATTCGGATGGTTTATATGCAGAAAGGAGCGAAATTGATGAAATCATAAATGATTCTTCTTTATCTGGGTTAAAACCGGGACATTCAGCGATAGTTTTAACACAACGGTTAGTTGCAATCCATGGACAAGAAATTGGTGTTTCAACATCACAACCGTTAAGTTGGGGACAGGTGCCAGTTGGACGACAAGTACCGTCAGCACAACGTGGATGACCGCCTGGACAAGTACCAAATGGTGTATCAACATCATCATCGATAAGACATTTACCTTGATCCCAGACAGGTGGTTCATCAGTACCAACACGAATTGGTGCAGCACAAGAACCATCAGAACAACGTTTATAACCAAATGGACATGCTTCAATTGGGGCACAATCTGGTGCATCTTTAACACAAGAACCATCTGGGCAAACATATGCAGATTTACAAACGTTTGTATTTGAGATTTGAGTATCTTGATTAAATTCTGGAATTGTACCGTCTTCAGCAACTTGTTGGATTTGTTGGGTAAATTTAATACAATCAAATGGGCGGACAGCACAACCACCGGTAACACAACGGAATGGGGATGATGCTGGACAATTTTTGGTACGTGCGTTGTTAAAGATTGGTGAGGAACATTGAGTTGGTTGAGAAACGCAATGGCCGGATGGACATAAAAATGGACGAGTTGCTGGACATGATTCATCATCAGCAACTTGACATTGTTCAATTAATGAATCAAAATCACAAACAGTAACACCGTTAATACTTAATGATTGTAATTGAACACAAGTATTGGTTAATGGACAAGTAACGCGACACACACCTGGGCAAGTTGCAATAACCGGTGGGCAATGAGTTGCGTCAAATTGACATGAACCATCCGCGCATAAAAATGGTGTAGAACCGGAACAAGTTAATGCTGGTTGACAAACATCAGTAGCGATACCAACTGGTGCAATTGCTTCATATGGGAAATCAGTCATGCCTTTTTGTGATGCTGGATATGTTTTACACGTACCATCAGCACATAAAAATGGTGTCGATAATGGACAACCTAATGGAGTAAGACATTCAGATAATGATGAAACACATTTACCATTGCCTGGGCAACGTAAATCACAAATATCGGACTCATCACAAGTTGAAAGGTCTTCAACACATTTACCATTAGAGCAAATATTTGGTGTAGATAATGGACAACCATTATCAACAGTACATTGAGCAATGTCATCAACACATTTATTTGAACCTGGACAACGAACCGCACAAGTTTGTGATTGATATGCAAGATTATCAAATGCTTGTTCATAAATTGAACATAGATCAACACCCATTGATGATGGGACACATTGACCGCGTTCACAACGAACCATACCGGTTGGACAACCTTGACGGGTTTCAAGTGTACGTGGGTCATCAACGCAAACAACATCAGATGCGGTACATGTACCTAAATCCTCACCTTGTGGGTTCCAACGTCCTGATGATGGGACATAAAGACCACCAGTACAACATCTTAATAAACGGAGTGGGTATAATGAAATACATTCCTCACGAGTTGTTGCGCATTCACCGGATTGACAACGATATGGTAATTGTGGTGGACAAGTATTAATTGGTGGGCAATACGCACCCATATAATCACTGTTTTGATATTTTTCACGACATTCAGCACCAATCATTGGGTCACAAGGTAAATCACGACAGGTACCATCACCACAACGGATTTGTTTTGCGCCACATGATTTAATAATTGGACATTCAGCTTTGGAAAATGCACAGGAACCATCGTCACAAGTAACAGTCATATGAAGGGTAATTTTGACATCTTTATCATTTTCATCTTTTTCAGTAATTTCAATTGAACGGCAAATACCAGCAACTTGGGTTGCAGAAACTAATGATGGGAATGATGGACAACGAGATAGTGAGGTAGAACATAAACCACCCGGGCAACGAATTGGGCGATCAGCCGGACATGCGTTATGAAGATCAGAGGCAAGTTGACATTGCGAGACTGGATTTGCAGTAGTAATTGCAGCAACACATGAACCATCAGCACAACGTAATGGGGTCTCCGGTGGACAACCAAATGGACCAGTAAGGAAACAATCATCAGGGTTCGCATGACAGGTACCGTCGGAACATAAAGTTAATGTTGATGGGGTAATAATTTGTTCACCGGTTTCCGCATTGGTGGTAATTACATCTGGGCAACCAACTGGTTTACCATCAACTTCAGTAATACAATCTGATTCTAATTTAACACAACCAGCAGTAACTTTGCAGAAAAATGGCGCATCAAATGGACAACCAACAGCGGAATTACAAAATTTGGTAGATTTCGCACAACCACCATTTGGACACAAAAATGGGGCTTCAGATGGGCAACGACGTGCTGGACATAGACGAGATTCTGAAACACAAGACCCATCCCAACAACGTGCACCAAAAGTACAAAGTGAGGTAAATGACGAAATGAGATTAGAATCAAAAATATTTGGGCAATCGTTAACGGTCGCAACACAACGAGTAGTTGCGGTGGAATATGGACAACGGACTGGTTTTGCTGGATCGGAACATTTTGATAATGAACATGAATATGAATTTAATTGACATTCACCAGATGCACATTTAAATGGTAAGTTTGTTGGGCATTCGTTATTAACTGGGCAATCTTCTGGGGTTTGACGACAAGTACCGTCTAGACATAAAATTGGTTGAGAACGTGGACAAGTTGGTGGGGTACCACATAATGATGCGGAAGATGCCCAAGTACCCATACCACATGCAATACGGGTATCTGGGATTTGATCAGCGTCCATATGGGAACAATCAGTTGGTGATGATGCGCATTGATTTGATTCACAGCGGAATGGGGCGTCAGCTGGACAAGTAACATCAGTTGGGCATTCAGAAATTGATGGGCGACACATTGCGCCGGTATTGGTAATTGGGCATTGAACGGTGCCGGTTGGACATTGTAAAATATTACGTGCTTGTGCTGGGCAAGAATCTAATTGATCGGTAAGGACTGGATAACATTGACCATTTGCGCAACGAATTTCACCGTCTAAACATGCACGCATTGTTGGACACCATTGGGAATATTTTGCACATGAACCAGAAACTGGACATTTGACATAATCAGATGGGCAATCAAATGAGGTAGTATCAATTAATGGTGTACAGTATTCAATTGCGGAAACACATTGACCAGTTGAGCAAAGAATTGGTTTATAAAATGGACATTGAATTAATGCATCACATAAAGCGGCGTTTTTAACGCAACGGCCGGAAGAGCAACGATGTGGTGCAGCCGCAGTACAGGTAATAGTAGAGCGATCAATAACATTACATTCAGATTTTGAAGACACACATTGACCATTAACACACATAACTGGTTTTTCTGGGCGACAAGTTGGTGATGATGGGCATTCAGCTTGAACTTTACAATCACCAGATGCACATAAAATTGTACCCTCTGGGCAACTTTGTACAACATTACAATCATCAACATCACTTACACACGAACGTTTATCCGGGCATAAAAATGGTTTTTCAGTACCACAGGATAAACCAGATGAACAAAATGGTGCATCAACAACACATGAACCACTTGGGCAACGATATGGGCGATCACCGGTACAAACTGATGCAGGAGTACATTGCGATAATGATGGGGCACATTCACCAGAATCACATTTAACATTACCAAGTGGGCAATTAAATGAATTTGGGCATTGACTTAATTGAGTAACACAAGACCCATCATTTGGACAAGAGATGAGTGGGTTACCATCTGGATCTGGATTACATTCACGGATTTGGGCACAGTATTCACCGTTTGCAACACAAAGGCCATCTGGACATAATTTTTCATCAGTTGGGCAAGTCGTTGCGGTTGGGCAAGTTGCTTCAGAAATAGAACATGAACCATCATGACATAAATGCGGGGTCGATGTTGGACAAGAAACAATACGGGTTGAGCATAGTGCAGCAGTTGGTGCACAAGTCGTTAAATCACCACATAAGAAATAATTTGCTGGACAAACACGTGCCGGTGCTGGTTTTAAATCTGCACAAGTTGATGGTGAGCCGACTGGGATACAACGTGAACCACATTGATTAAAACCAACAGCGCAACTACAAGCTTGTCCATTTTGATTATCAACAAGTGGATAAGTTGAAATATCAATCGTACTCCAAGACCCAGAGGAATAACAACTAAATGAATCAGTCGGTGCACGAAGCACACAGGAACCATAACGAGTATAATCAGTTGGGTTTGGGAGATAGGTCTTATCATCGGTACAAATTGGTGGATTTGCTTCTAAACTAACATGAACAGATAATTCAACATATAATCTACCATCACCAGGGAGTGGTTCGTTAGTAACTGAATTATAAGCTTGAGCGGAAAGGGAATAAATACCAGGCCATGCTGGGATTAAAGTAACGGTTTGAACAACAGCTGGGGTAGTCGAAGTAAATGGGTTAAATATTGGGAAAACTGAAGTGACAGAAGTTGAATAGATCAAATCAGATGAACCAGTAAATGGTTTAACAAATGTAGCAGTAACAATATAATAAAATTGGTTAACTTCAAAGGTTTGATAAAATAATTTATCAAGACCGGCTGGGTCTTCAAATGGTGAACGATTATAATTAACAATGTTAAGATATTGATCGGTTGATGCTAATGAAAAGAGTTGTGGGACGCCAGCAGTCATTGATAAAGATGAGCCGTCAGGAACGGTGTTTAATTTACCATCGGGTTTAAGTGGGGAATCAGAAACGACAAAATCAACAGTAACTGGGAAACTATGATAGACTTCAACAGCATAACATGATTCACCAATAAGAGTACGGACTGAATCTTTAACAACATTAACTAAAAAGCTAACGTTTGGAGTCGCGGATTGACTAAGATCTTGAACGGTACCACCAATGGAAAAATCAGCCCCGGTAAACCCGGTGCGGACAGTTGAACATTCTGGGTCACCAGGTGTTGGGGAACCTTGTGGACAATAGACATCACTACCATTACCAGCACAGCTTTCAATACTATATTCATAATCAGTTTCATCAACACCAGTTTGATCGGGATTATATGCAATAATGTTTGAATAAGCGTCGCGAAGTGTCACGGAAAAATGAAGGAATTGACCAGCACGAACGGATGAGTCAACGCCAGTAACAGTAGATAATGTTGTACTAACAACATTTGGGACAATACTAACAGTTGCACCGGTACAAGTATGAACTTGAGACGTTGAACCACGTCTAAAATAATAAGTATACGTAGCGCGTGTACCGGCTTGAGTTAAAGTATTTGCACGACGTGTAGAGATTTGAATTGTGGTTGGGCCATCATCGGGACTACTACGGTCAAACGCTTTAAGTGTAAATTTGTGATCAGTAATTGCAAGGGAACCGGCGGAAGTTGTTTCACTTGGGATAGAATTTTGACAAGTTGTGGACCCTTCAAAAACGGCAAGTTGTAAGAGATTTGCGGCAGCAACGACACCAGTAGTAACAATATTATTATTTGCATCGTATGGGGTTGCGTTAACATAAAAATCAGCAGACGGATCGGTTGGTTCGGTTGCAGAGTTGGTACCAGATGCGCGATATTGTTTACCATAGGATGGGAATGTAAAATCCCAACGAGAAATTGGACCAGCAGTAACCGAGACAACAACACCAGGTAATGGTGTACCAGAAACAAAAACTTTGGTAAGTGTAAAAACGCCCTTCTTTGCAAAAACTGGTAAAGTGGTTAATTGAACTGCAGTTGCAGTTGCTTCATTAATTAATGGTACGGCTGGATTTGGTGAGGATTGGAAGTTACCGGTAATTTGAGATGGAGTTGGAGCCCAAATATTAAATAATGAATCAAAAAAGGTAAATTGGAATCTATTACCGACGGAATCCGCAGCAAATGGAGTACTAGTAAAACTAACAACCGCACCATTATCTGCAGCGGTGGTATATTTTTGGGTAGAACCAACAGTAAGGGAATACCAAGTTGGTTGGGCTTGCTCACTGGCATAAATATTAAAAGTATTAGCAACTGCGGATGATGGGAGGGTACCAGGAGAACAAGATGAACACGTGCCTGAGGTAAATGTAAATTGTGCTAGTTTATAAGCTTGACAAGAAACTAATTGAGTAGTTTGGAAATAAGTAATTGATGGGACAACAAAAGTATCTTCATCAAAATATGCAGTAATGGTATTACTAGAGATAGAAACCGTACCAGGGGTGGTAGTATCCTGTTGAAGTGTGGTAGCAGGGGCAATTTGATTTTTTACAGCATTACGACGTGTATTAACCTGAGTAACAGTACATTCGGCAGTTTGACTAGAAATACTTGCGGTACCAGCAATTGCAGGGAGTGGGACTGAGGTAATTGTACCACGTTTATTAATTTCAGATTCTGGGAGAACATTATCAAATGCATCGAGAAGTTGAACACGGACTGTACATTGTGAACCACTTGTACATTGTGTACAAGAATCGCCAGAATTTAAACAAGTCGCGGAAAGTCCAGGTTCAAAAACAAACTTTAATGGTGCGGCTGGGATAAAAACTGTAAGTTGTGGTTCATTTTGTTTAATTGCGGTACCATCAATTGATGGCGATTCAACACTAAATTGTAAATAATCGGCCTTTTTTGTACAAAGTTTCCAAGTGATTTTTGCCCCAACAACTGCACGAGTTGCAACGCAATCAGTACATTGGATAAGAGTTTGTGCAGCGGCAAGTGATGCATGGGTAGTTGGGACTGGATTGCGGAATTGATCATATGGTTCTAATTCAACAAGATTACCACCGACTGGGGTAGTATCACACGCAACCATTTCTGCCGGGACAGTAATGGTAGAGTATTGAAGGGAAACATTTGCTGGTTTGACAAGGACTTCAACTGGAGTAGTAACACCGGGATTACCTGGGGTTGTACCAAATACCATACCGCCGCCGGCATATGTTGGTGCAATTTTGAGCACGTCAATGGATTGAGTCATACGAAGTACTAAATAAACCATTTTTGGATCAGATGAGCTCGGGAATGTTTGTAATGCTGGATATGTTTGATCAAAACCAGGTGAAAATAATGCACTAGTGAGGGTTTTATCAGAAATAAAACGTAACCATAGATATGAACCAGCAGTAATTGCATTTGGATCAGTTGCAGTAATCGTGCTTAACCATGCAGTTGGTGGGGTTGTAGCTTGAGTAGAAACCGCAAGTTGAACCGCAATATTATTAATCTCAGAACTTGGCCAAACAACAACAGTTTTACCATTTGATGCATTAGTAAGATTAGGAACTGGTTGAGTTTCACAAGATTCTGGGGTTGGGAAAACTGAAGTATTATCATAAACAACCGTACATTTAAAAAATGACGCAGCGGTTGGGATGCCATTCCCGGAAGAAACTGAACAAAAATTTGCAGCAGAAGTCATATCATCACCAGAATTTTTTGGACAAGCATCAGTAAGGCCAGCTTTGAGAAGGGTAGTTGGGGATGGTGGATTGGACTGGAAATAAGATGGGTTATCATAAACATCAAATAATGCATAATTAACAGTCCATTGAGCAATAGCAGCTGGTTTTGCATAAGAAGTGGTAACAACAGTATGTGCGGCATCTGGGATTTGTGGTGCGACTTGGAACGCGTTAATTTTCCATAATGAAGATTTAAAATAAACAGTTGGGAATGTATCAACCGCACCCCTTAACGTAAATGTAGTTGACCAGGTCTGAGTTGCCTCACTAAATAACCAACGTGCACGGGTATTACCATCGGTAGTAATTGGATTAATTGGAGCTGGATTAAAATTTGGTTTAAGTGTTGCTAAAGTATGTGTAACATGGAAAAAGAGTTGTTGAGGGTCATCATTTTGAGCTTCAGCTTTATAAAGTGGTTTAATATAGTTATTACTACTGTCTTGCATTTGTAAATTATACGTAATAACATCACCAGCAATATAAACACCAGTTGCGGTAATACGAGCACCGGTAGAATGATCAATTGGAAGGGCAGAAAGAGTAGTTTGTGATGGATCAGGTAATGCAGCTTCAACCAACGCATGGTATTTATAATTAGAATAAAGATCAGTAGTTGGGGTGGTATTTGCGGAATCATTATTTGAGACTTCAACAGCAAAGATATTTGCGGCGGTATTAATATCGACCCAATAAGATGATTTTTGTGGGACAATATCGATTTGATAACCACTTGCAGAAAAACGACAACGTGAATTTGCAGCCCGGATCCATGTACCACCAATCGTTGCAGCACCATTACAGAAAATTTTATCTGCACCAATGCGGATAACATAAGTAGAACCGGAATTGGATAATGTTGAACGTTCATTGCCATATTTATCAAAAGATTGAATAGTAAGAGAAACTGGGCTCCCAACGGTTAAATAATCAACAGCAGTAGTTGCAGTTGGATAATTAGCTCTATTAACCGTTGATGAACGTAAAACTTCACGAACAGCAGAATTTGATGATGTTAATCTTGTACTTGGGAGATTTTCAACAGTTGGGACAACAGAAATTTCATAACCTGCATCTAAACTAAGGCCTTGACATCTATTACCGTTAACTTTACAAACAATAACATAAGTTTGTTGTTTAGTTGGGATAACATTAGTAAGGGTTGCAGTACCAGCCGAGGATGAAAATGTAAATGCAGCTGGGCAACCTTCAACAAAACCAATAGTATCTTTATTAGCAGTAGTACATGCAGTTGCGGTAACTGAATTATACGCCATAACAGTAAATTCAAGACCAGTAGAAGCATTACAAACATTACCATATGCATCTTTAAGACCAACAGTAAACGAATACGGGGTACCAGCTTCATATTGTGCTAACCCAGTACCACCAGTAATAACAGTATTAAGTGCACTTGGTAGGGCTGGGGTAATCGTTAAAGTTGGCGCGCCATTTGTTAATGCTTGATTATTAAGAGTAACGGATAAAAGAGATGGGGTATTATTCGGAGTAACAATTTGTGGGACAAATGTAATAATACCAGTATTAACATTTGAAAACGTTTTAACAACGGAACCCGGGGTTGGATTTAATGCAACAGAAGCATCTGTATTAATATTATAACCAGTTGATAAAACATTACCAAATTGATCAAATAAATTTAATTCAACACTGAGGGTAGTACCAGCAACAACCGATGCGGTTGTAACACAAGCTGTAGCCGGTAGGACTTGAACACATTTAATTTTGGATTCACGTGCAACAGCTGGACCAGAAATAAATTTAAGATCAAGTGCGACTGTAACTGTACCAGAAACATTACCATATGTCAGGCTTAATTGCGTATCAAGTGTACCAGCAACGGTTGGGGTAATTTTTTTACACCCAATTGATGCACGATATTCAACCAATGAACCAGCAACGGTTGGTTCAAATGGACGCATACTACAATCACCTGCGGTTGAGCTTGGAAGGTTAATATATTGTAAAGAAAGCTGTTGAAGTTCTTCAGTAATAGATTTAACACTCGCACCACATCTATCAGTAAGTTGAATACGGGAATTATATGCGGTAGTATCAGTATATAATGATGTCGCAGCGGATGGTTTATTAGTTGCACCGACAACTGTCCCGGATTTAACACCAGCAGTTGAAAGTGAAATGTTTGTAAATCTAATTGCTGGGGCAGCAGCACTATCAACTGATGATGATGTAAAACCGATCCATGCGGCACCGGCGGAATCCATTGCGGATGGGAAAAGACGATTAGCAAGGATAACTGGGGAACCACCATCAAAGGTAATTGAGATATCATAACCAGTAGTTGAGGTCGATTTGAGGATTTCGAGGACAACAGCAACGGTAGCAGCGGAACCATTAGTCATTGCGGTGGTACCAGAAAGTGTTTTTGCATACGAAGCGGTTTGTGTTGCAACTGATGCAGCATTATAATTCGCACAAGCATAACTTGGTGCGATAGTTGCAGAAGCACCAGCAGCAAACATAACATGTGGGGCATCACAATCACCATCATTTTTAAAATAATCAAATTCAACAGCCATTGCGCCAGGGACACGATAACCTAAATGTTGGTTAGAACCGTCACGAGAATCATAACGTTCATTTTGAAACATAACAGCAAAACCGGAATGGACATTGGTATTAAGTGGGCGTGAATATGAAAATTGAAGCTTCACACCGGAAGCTAAATTAACTTTTGTTTGGAAACTAACAGCAGCAGCGGACCCCGCTGGTGGTGCTAAGGTAAAACCAGTTGCATCCATTGTTACACCAGCAGTGGTGGAATAACGATCAACAGGGTTTTGAAATGTTACGCGTTGAAGTTGAACCAAATTGGCAGAAGTAGTACATTGAGAATAGGCAGTTGAAACCATCATCAGAATGACGATTAGAACTACAAAGCCTAAAATTGGGGTTTTAGGCCGACTCATTCTGTGCGAGGGGAGGGAAACGAAACAAAACAAAAAAACAATTCAAGTGAATTTCAAATTTGAGTTGATTTTTTTTTGTGGTTGAGCGAAACAAGTTGAGGGATTTTTGTACGGATAAATGGGGGATTCATGACACAAAATTGAAAATGGATCAAAGTGAAGAGTGAAAGAAGGGGGGAAAAGATAACGAAGTGAGCATGGAAGCGAATTAAAAGTTGTTGAAATAATCAAAATGAAACAAAATGGGCCCAAAATGGGTAGTTATTCGTGAACGTGGAAGAGGAAATGGAATAACACAAATGATCAATCTGGAGACAAATTATGAATGGGAAATGAAAATGATGTGTTGAAAAATGAAGATAGTATGAATTCCAAAAATTCCAAAAGGGGAAAAAAAATGAAAAATGATGTGAATGATGGAGTACAATGGGGTAGAGATAATGTAAAAAGAGATATATATGGCGAATTCATGTAGTGTAGAGGTAGGGGTAGAAATTAAGTCCATTGTGGGCCCGAATAAATGATTTTGAGTTAAATCAAAAAATTAAAATCAATGTTAGGGGGGACATTGCATAAATGAATGAAATGAAATGTAACAATAGCACTTCTTTCCAATTTGTGTGTTGTGATTATGATTGGGCGATTCGGGGATGTTAAAATTCACAAAATGAACTGAAATTGAAAAAAAAAATAAATTCAATTTAACGAAAAAAAAAAAATTGAGGCGAATATTTTTCCCCATTTTTGAGACCGTTTCCAAAATCTTCCCCGTTTCCAAGTTTATACATACGACTGGGGATAAGAGTGAGAATTGTTGAAAAGAGATGATGGGTATAATGAATATAAATCTGTTCCCAACAGTGGGACGAAAAGGAATAAAATTGTGATCAAATTTTGAAATCAAGTTTGAAATGTATTTTCTTGATTTTTCCAAAACCTCCAACGAGAAACCCCCCAACATCTCTTCAAACCGTTCTTAACGCTGGCCAAAACTTCTCACGATTCAGTTCTATTGTCTCCTACATGGGGGCCAATCGACACGCCTGAATAATTGAACGATCAATTTGAAGTTTGTGAATTTGATCAAAGGTTGATTGCTTCAACGCCAAAAGAGTGTATAGAATCAGCTATGATAATCCTTCTGAGATTACGTATTTTATTGCCTGCGTGGCGCTATCTCTACCGTTTTGGGTTCCGAATTATTGGGGAGATTAACTTTGTTTGCAACGATCCAATTCATCAACGTGGGGAC
>Ga0256897_1000182_pt1 | contig 14711 bp, 11 predicted proteins | sample MC6MC0670MT_FD_186336 | JGI IMG/M metagenome (GOLD analysis project Ga0256897, IMG submission 186336) | Metatranscriptome of enriched soil aggregate microbial communities from Iowa State University, Ames, United States - MC6-MC0670-MT... | ecosystem: Environmental > Terrestrial > Soil >... | reverse complement strand
CGATAATCGTAAGGACTTTGGTGCCGCCAAGGTAGATCTTGTTGTTCGTTTCGTTGACGGCCAAGATCCACCCTGACGCGGGAATCCGCTCGGGCTCGCCGTAGGTAGCGCCATCCACTACAGCAACGTAGCCATTAGTAGAACTGACGTAAATCTTGTTAGTTGATGAGTTCACGGCGACATCCGAAGTGTAATAAAGCGGAAAATTGCGGCCTCCGGCGGGACCACCGCCGATATACATGCCTTCCTCATTCAAGACATAGACTGTGTCCGTCACTGGGTTTACAGCGATGCTCCCCGGGCCGTAGCCTATACGAAAATCATCGGTCACCCTATCGGCATCTGCCGGCGAAATTGGTCCGAGGGACAGCGCCGCTAGCGCTAAACCCGTGGCGCTCAAGATGGCAATTATTCCGCGTCGGCCACGAACGATCGTCCTCTCGGCCACAGTTAAACCAGCCAAAAAACCACCCATAGAATCCCCCAGAAGTCGTGTCGCGGAAGCGCGTCGGTACGAGGATTCTATAGCGGACGCGAACTCGATTCCCGACTAAGAACTAACTATGCATGGCATTTCAAACGGGACGAGTGCTTCCTCGCCTGAGCTACATAGTGGTGAGGCGTTCAAGTTCACGGAGGAAGTGATCATTCGCAGCCTGCGAATAGTGATACGGCTGTCGGCCCCACTTGTGATTCGTAGCTGCCAAGGGGGCACCTCCGGGGTAATCGATGAACCTAACCCCAGGTGTCTTCTCCATTTCCTTGTACAGGTCATAGAGCAGTCTGTTGTTCCGGTCGAACCAACGCGAACGAGGGAACGGAACTCCGTCAGTGTCCACGGTCGCCCAATACACGCGGTTGACAACGATCTTGAACGGATCAACGGTCTGAAGGAGCCCGCGAAGGCCCTGAACGCGCCTCGCAAACCCAGTCTCGCTCCAGGGTTCATGGATGTCAGCGGGATCAACGGCATATCCGGTTGCCTTGAGCTCCTCAGACGCCGTTATCGTTGTCCCCCCGAGCTCGATCGTGTTCATGCGCTCGTCAATGAAGTCGACCACCAGGACATCGTAAGCGGTGGACACGAGAAGGTCCGGGAGGGCCTTGTTGATGTCAGCGTGAAGCATGCGCCTTTGGAACTGGCTCTTTAGTAAGTCGATCTCCGGGAGGGGAGTATCAGGGGCGAGCGGTTGGCTAAAGGCGCTCCCCAAGGACGATCTGGCGAAGTAACCCTCGAGCTTGAAGTCACTTGGTTGCTCGAAAGGATCCCGGGATACGCAGCTCCCGTATATGAAGACTGAAGGCACTGGGTCAGCCTACACGAGCCCCCGAAAGGTGATGGCACCGTGAGAGGGGAGCCCAGAGTCTCAATTCCGGGTTTGCGGTAGTCGCCCGCTCGGTGAAGTGCAGCGCCAGCCTTTTACACATTCCTTGGCCGATGCAGGAAGGCTCAGTTTCCCTTTTCGAGGGCATGAGCTGAGACGTAAGCGCCCAGCTGGTCCTTCGAAAGGGCGGCCGCGATCTCGGAGTTTGCCGTGGTGTCCGGGACGACGATTGACTGACCATCCGCGGACGACCCGGTGCCCAGGGTGGGCAACGTGAACATTATGGTGTCGTTCGCTCTGAGGTCCTTCATTCCCAACGCCAGGCCACCGATGGCAGCGGCATCGAAACTCTTGTCGACGCTAATGAAAGGCGAAACCGCACTGACCATGCTGTTCACTGTCACTGGGTTGGTGAGCGTTTCGCGGGCAATGGTCTTGCTGATGATCGCTTTCATGTATGCCTGCTGGTTGCGCACACGCTGGTAGTCACCATCACTGAAGGACTTTCGTTCCCGGACGAAGGCCAGTGCTTCGTCGCCGTTCAGTGTTTGTTTTCCGGCCTCGTACAAGTGGCCCTTCATTGGTCCGGATGCCGGCGCGAACGGGATTTTGACGTCGACTTCCACGCCACCCACAGCATCGGTCAGACCCTTAAATCCTTCGAAGTCCACCATTGCGACGTGATCGATTCGCTGCTGGAACAGGGATTCAACAGTCTGAACCATCAAAGGCACACCGCCAAGGGCTAGTGCTGCGTTGATCTTTGACTCGCCGTGTCCAGGAATGTCTATCCAGAGGTCACGCATGAGTGAAACTGCGTAGACGTTCTTGCGGTCAGCCGGGATGTGGACGAGCATGAGGGTGTCGGCCCGTTGGTCAGTGGCCGCCTGAGTGTCAACATCCAACTCGGCGGATCCGCGGGTATCGCTTCCCATAACAAGGATGTTCATCGCGGCCGTCCCGTTCACGGGCTGGGGTTTCTGCGGGCGCGTGGACTCTTCCGGGAAGGCAGTTTCTATCTTGGTCGTGCCCGAGTTGAATGTTTGGGCCAGATTGAAGATATACGCTCCTCCAACCAAGCCTGCAACGAGCACGGCGGCCGCGAACCCTAGGAGGACATTCCGGGCAGTCTTTTTCCCCTTTTTCTGACGTCTGGGACGGGAGTCTGCAGAGGGGGCTTCGGTGTCTGTCGGGAGCGTCATGAGTTCCTTGGGGTCGGCATCAGCAGTGACGATTCTATCAAGGCAGGTCAGCTATAGCCTCGGAGGCGTTCGATGGATGCCCTCAGCCCACTCTCACCGCGAATTCAGTGGCCTCAGCACCCCACCCATTTGTGACCTTCACAGAATAGTTCGTGGAGGTCTTTATGGAAGTAGGGCCGACGTTGACGTTGATCATTTCCAGCTTTGGGTTCATGCCGTTCTCCAACCCATAAGCCGAATTAATGCCGCTGATACTCGCCGTTTTTTCGTGCGGTGTCCCCCTGATGGGTGTCCACCTGACCGTGACTTCACTTCCCTCTAAATTGAAGCCCACTACCTTGACCTGCCCTGTATCCGGACGGAAAGTTGCGTCCGTGACGATAGGTGTACTGAGGCCGGACGCAACTTGACTCCTGAGGGGTGTGCCCGTCCCCTCGCACGTGAAGTATGAGTCCCACATAAAGGAGACGACCTTTTTGGCGTTGGCAACTTGCTGAAGTTGGCGGTCAATTCTTGCCTTGGTTGTCTGGCCACGGAAGTTATCGCCGCAAGGATTGAACTTGGTGGCAGGTGCCATCCCTTCCACATTTGCCCAAAGGACAGCTCCTGTGCCGTTAATTCCGGCGGCCGCCGCAAGGAAGTAGTCCCTGTTAGGCGCGACGTACTTCTGCCCCCATGTCCCCTTGCCAACAATGCTGGCGGCAAACGCATCAACCGGGGAGGTTGCCTCGCTGCTGGTGAATGCGCCACCCTTGCCAGTACCCATACCGTCTTGAACGGCAATGTTAAGCCGCACGCCCCCCGATGTTTGTGCAATCCGTCGTGCACCGTTGCGAGCTTCTTCGACGCTGGTCCCGGGCTTCCCGACGCGAGCATCAATGTAGGGGCTGATGATGGCTTGCCGAGTAGGGAGAACGCGGTGAATGGCGCGGTTCTGGCTGGTGTAGATAGACAGCACAGATTCGAACGCCTTACTGTCCGTTAGGGGCATTTCAGTGTGGTGGTAAAAGCCTGTCAACCCTGCCACATCGTTGGCTGTTGCTTGATACTGCAAGAACCTATCGGTGAAGCGCATCAGGGTCGCCTCATACGAAACATCGGGTAGATAGGCAAGATCAGTTCTCTTTGCTGGCGCAGGAAGGCCTGCAAAGAATTTCATGCGGAGTTTTGTGGCGGCCGCGGCAAGCGATATTGAAGGGTCGGTGGCACTCGAGTCACCACCACCTACAACAACAACGTCGTACTTGCCGTTGGTGGAGGTGCAACCTTGGCCGGCGTTTGGGAGGACCAAGATCACGTAAGACTGACCCTTTGCTCTCACTCTGCGGTCGTTGGGACATTTCAGTGCCGATGAGTCCCAGTTACTTCCATCCAAATAAGTGAAGTACCGCTCCACGGAAAGGGTCCCAGCTGCGACCCGTGCGCAGTTTGTACCGTTGATGAGGCAACCCGTGGGGAGGGAGTCCAGCGGGGTTTGCTTTAGCAACGTTCCGAAAGTAATGACAGTGTCGCCGCCAAACTTCTTGATGTCTGAGAGCTTCTGGTAGTTTGCGGCATCCCTAGCGCTGGCTGAGATGAAGAAGCCACTAATCGGGTAGTTGGGAGCTGGGACTTGAGGTTTCGGGCTGTCCTGATTCTTGGCCTGGACAGTCTCCATCCCCTCTCCATGATGTTCGGGGACGGGCGACACGCTTATGCCGATAGTGCCCAGGACGACGGCTATCAAAGTACAGAGCACCGCAATCCGCAGCCCGTACCGCTGAGGGGGTAGCCGCGTGTTTTGCGCATCTCTGTCCTGTGCGTTCCGGACGGTCATAGGTTCCTTGGGTCGATTGCCGCGGTTTCGATTCTAACGGCGGAACCGTTGCCACTGCGCTTCCAGGGCCGCCGCTGGTTGGTTCGTTCCTGGGAAGCCCACGATGGGTGAGGTTAATCCATGAGATAAACTAATCCGGGTCGCCCTCCGATGGTGGACGTCCGCGTGCCGCCTTGTCTCGGGTGGCGGAGCAAGTACCGGACGCGTACGCGTTCTGATGAACACAAAACGGGGGGAAGATGGGAAAGGCAACCAGCCGCCTTCAAGCTGCTACCGCGGCCCTGATGCTGGCAATTTTTGCGTTCTTTGGCGCCCAACCCGCTGTGGCCACAGACGTTGACCCTGTGCCCAGCACGGAACAGCCAGGGGAAACGCCCAAACCAGATCCGAACCCGATAGATCCTCTTCCGGTGGATCCCGTCCCCGGTAACCCTGTTCCGGTTGTCCCCCCAGTGACGCCCGTCCAACCGAGCCCGGCGCCAGTTGAGTCCAGCCCGGCCCCCGCGCCTGTTCCTGACCCCGTGGCTCCGCCGGTCGCTCCGGTGGTCCCGCCTGTGGTGGAACCAGCGAATCCTCAACCTCTCCCAACTATGCTGCCGGAGCAGGTCCCAGGTACGGCTACCCAGGATGCCGGTGAGGTTGCGAATCTTGAGGCCCCCGTAGAAACCGAAACCCCGGCGGTAGCGATACCGAGTCCCACGCCCACACCGGTTGCTTCGAAGTCTGCCAATCCGCCTGTAGCCGCTGCGGACATCGCAGGTCCGCTTAAGGTTGCGTTGGCACCGGTTGCCGAGAACAACCCCCTGATTCAGGGTGTGACTGTCCTTGTGTTGATTCTGCTTGGTGTTGTCTATTTCCGGGCACTGCGTTCCAAGGGGGTCCCCGGACCCCGCCTTAACGGCAAGTAGGCTCATGGCTAAGTCCATCGCTGGGGACCATGCTGCGGAAGATCCCGCATCCTCAGTGCGTCTCATGCTCCTGACGCATTCCTACTGGCCGGAACACAGTCCTCCGCAGCGCCGATGGTCGTCCCTCACAAGGGAGTTCCGACGTGCTGGTTGGAACGTGGATGTAGTAGCACCTGTAGCTCATTACCCCAACGGCCGCCGCAACCTACCACGTCGGCAGGCAGGGCTTGCGTTTTCCCACCAGAGGGGTCCGCACGGGGAAACCATCAGGCGTGTTCCTTATTTGCGTCACTTGGGCACGTCATCCCTCGCACGTTTCGTGGACCAACTCTATTCAGCAATGCTTTCCATTCCGGTAGGCCTTGGGGGCAAGAAGCCGGATGCCATTCTCGCAACTGCTCCCAGCCTCCCCACTTTGGTCACCGGGTATGTTCTTTCAAGACTCCGCAAGGTCCCGTTGGTTGTTGAGATGCGAGACGCATGGCCCGACCTCGCGCGCGACGCCCGAATGGTGCAGGGCAGCGTAAAGAGCCTTGTGGAGCGCGTTGTTGAGTTTGTACAACAGCGTGCAGATCTCGTTGTCACGGTCACCGAAGGGTTCGCGGACACGTTACGAGGACGGGGTCTGAACAATGTGGTTACGGTGAGCAACGGACTCGATCTGAGTGCAATTCCATTCCTGGAACCCCCAGCCAACAGAGATGAGGTCTTTCGAGCCCTTTATCTGGGTAACCATGGAAAGAGTCAACGCCTGGACATACTTATCCGCGCAAGCGCGATACTTGGTGAGAACTTTCATCTCACGCTCGTTGGGCATGGCACCACCCGCCCCCAGCTTGTGAAGTTAGCGCGAGAGCTAAATGCACCCGTAACCTTTTTTCCTTCGCTCCAAGGTCCGGAGGTTTTGGAAAAATATAGGGAGGCGGACACCTGCGTGGTTTCCCTTCGCGACGACTGGAAGTCATTTGAAACGACAGTTCCGTCCAAAACCTATGAAGTACTCGCTGTCGGAAGGCACGTCACGGCTATCGTTCGAGGTGAAGCGGAACGCATAATTCTTGAAGCAGGCGGCGGTGATGTCGTGGCAGCCAACCCCGAAGCCGTGGCCAAGCTCTGGCGAGAATTAGCGGCCGACCGAAGTCGTCTCAGTTCCGGTGCCAGCGGCCGGGAGTGGGTGCGCGAAAACGCGGACTACGCCCAGCTCGCCGTCAAATATATGGACTACATTGCTTCCCTGGTCCGTCCGGACCTGATCGAAAAGCAGGAGAGCCATCGGTGATCCACGCTATTCGTAACTTCCGCCTTGCCGCAAGCACCGTATCTGAGCATCTGGGCGAGGCTCCTTTTGTCCTGACACTTCAGGTGTTACGGAAGCTCCCTGCGGGATTCGTGCGACCGGCTGCTCGATTCCTGTCCTCCTTAGCACCGGGCTCAGGCCACCCCCTTTTCTTATTGGCTAGCCACGCTTCGGGTCGGGACGCCGAGCTTCTGCGACGCTTTGAGGGCGTGATCGCCTCTGGTCGCGACGGCGAACCCGCCCGTAAGGCCGCTGAGGTTGCTTTGGCTGCAGGAAAGCCCGAGTGGGCGGACATACTCCTAGAACGGGCGGGAAGCGGTCCCCAGGTTTCAGCCACGCTTGCCAGACGTAAATGGTACGACGGCGACATGGCAGGGGCGATCGCCGCATTGGACGGCCAAACGGGTAACCTCGCAAAGCAACGTTCGCGGCTGATGGCAGAAGTCCGGGTGTTCAGGGGGTGGACCCCGTCGCTGCGGCCGTCGCCAGTCACCACTGAGCCGCGGAGAGTGCTTCATTTCCTCACCAATTCAGTTCCTCACACGGCTAGTGGCTACGCTCGACGCACGCACTCCATCCTCACGTCCCAGCGGGAAGCCGGCTGGGAGCCCTTGGCCGTGACTCGATTGGCTTACCCGGTTCAGGTCGGCTCTCTGCTTGCAAAAAATCGTGATGTTGTAGACGGCATCACATATGAGCGGATACTGCCCCGCCGCATGGCATCAGGAATGGATGCCCGACTGGACCAGCAGGCGTCCGAGCTGATTAAAATTGCCCAGACATTTCGGCCGTCAGTAGTCCACACCACTACCCACTTTGTGAACGCCCTAGTGACGCGAGAAGTTGCCAGGGCATTGGACGTTCCGTGGGTTTACGAGGTGCGAGGACAGTTGGCCGACACTTGGGCATCCAGCCGCGATGACTCCGCGCGAACAAGCGAAAGATACAAATTGTTCAATGCGCGTGAAGCAGAAGTCATGCGCAGCGCCGATCTCGTGGTCACCCTCGGCGAATCGATGAAGCGGAACATCGTGGCGATGGGCGTGCCGGAAAATAAAGTCCTCATAACTCCCAATGCCGTGGGCGGTGCTTATCTTGAAGCACCCCTCTCTCATCGCGAGGCGCGGCACGCTCTCGGCCTGGATACAGAAAGCACTTACATCGGGACCGTGAGTAGCCTCGTTGGCTACGAAGGTCTTGATGATCTGGTCACATCATTTGCATTGCTGGCGCATCGGCTGCCAAAGTTGAAGCTGGTTTTGGTTGGGGACGGCACGGCAGCACCAGCGCTCCGCGATCAAATACGGAGTCTTGGGCTTTCGGATCGGACCATTTTCACCGGACGCGTTTCAGCCGATGTGGCACGTCTGTACCACCTGGCGCTGGATGTTTTTGTGGTGCCTCGGAAAGATTCTGCTGTGACCCGGGCTGTTACACCGCTCAAGCCCGTTGAGGCTTTGGCCGCCGCCCGCCCTGTTGTTGCCAGTGACCTGCCTGCGTTGCGGGAGATTGTGCAAGACCAAGTCAATGGCAGACTGACGCCGGCCGAGAATCCCGGGAGATTGGCCGAAGTCTTGTCGGAACTGCTTGGGGACGAAGGTCTACGTCACCGGTTGGGCAAAGCCGGCCGGGAATACGTACTAGCCACAAGGACGTGGCAGGCCAACGCACTCGCGTATGGCCAGGCTTATGAGACTTTGGCGTCTAATTACACGAGGAGGGTCAGCTGATGTCGGCAAAAAAGGCAAAGCTTCCGCCGCCCGCGGCCGTCCAGCCGATGTCCGTGGACATGCGAAAGCTGTCGAGAGTCGGCTCCCGGCCGGGTTTCCTGGACTACTTGGTTCAACTATGGGACTACCGACAGTTCATCTTCTACGATGCGCGTGCCCGGGTGCAGACAGGTACGAGGAAGGACCGGCTGGGTAGCGCTTGGCTCCTGCTGAACCCAGTTTTCAACGGGCTCACCTACTACCTGATATTTGGCCTTCTTCTCAACACAAAAGGTGGGATTGAGAACTTCATTGGGTACCTGGTCGTGGGTATCTTCATGTTTCAGTTCAGCGCCGGGGCGATCACAGAGGGTGCGCGATCCATCCGCAATGGAAAATCCGTGGTGCAGGCGTTCAACTTCCCGCGGGCGGCTCTCCCCATCGGTGCCAATATCCGGGAAATACTCTCGTCGGTTCCTTTGATTCTGGGCATGTTGCTCTTGATCGTGTTGATACCACCGGCTGAGAAGATTACATGGCTGTGGTTCCTTATAATTCCTGCCGTCGTCCTTCAGGGCATCTTCAATCTTGGTATTGGAATGATTTTGGCTCGCGTCATTGTTCATGACGCGACGCATCTGCTCCCCTTCGCCATTAGGGCGTGGATGTATGCCTCGGCAGTGTTCTATTCTTACGAGCGCTTTGTCCACGAGCCCGCCCTGTTGGCGATCATGAAGTACAACCCATTGTTCAACGTGATCGACATAGTCCGGAATTGCGTGCTATATGACACGGTTCCAAGTTGGGAATCGTGGGCGAGCCTGGCCGTAGTCGCGTTCGCAGCCTTGTTGATCGGTTTCATCTTCTTCTGGAGAGGGGAAGAAACTTATGGGAGAGATTGATCAGACACTTTTCGTCGACGGGCCCCCATGCGTCGTGGTCGATAAGGTCCGTATGAGCTACAAGGTCCCTTCCTCAGACGGGCGCACTACCACGGGAAGCCGTGGAGGTTTCCGGGGAGCGCTCCGTAAGGTTCTGCGCCAATCGAACTTGGTAACGGTCAGCGCCCTGAAAGAAATTTCTTTGGTCGTTGAACGAGGGGAGTCGGTCGGAATTATCGGACGCAACGGTTCCGGTAAGAGCACTATGATGAAGCTCATCAGCGGGCAAGCAGCCCCAACCCACGGAGCCGTGTACGCGTCGAGCACTCCTGTTCTGTTGGGGGTGCACGCCGCACTGGTTCCAGATTTGTCGGGTGACCAGAATGTAGTGCTGGGCTGCTTGGCCATGGGAATGGACATGGAGCAAATCAACGAGCGGTTCGACAGCATTGTCGAAGTTTCGGGGCTCGATTCGGCCATATATCTGCCTATGAAGTCTTACTCGTCCGGTATGGCTTCCCGCCTCCGGTTTGCCATCGCGGCATCCGTCAATCCCGAGATCCTTCTGGTAGATGAAGCGTTGAACACAGGCGACGCGCAGTTCAACAACCGCAGCAAAGCGAGGATGGACGAACTCAGAGCACAGGCTGGGTGCGTCTTCATCGTTAGCCATAGCCTGGACACGATCCGTAGCATGTGCAGCCGGGTTATCTGGCTTGATAAGGGTGAACTGATCATGGACGGCGAAACTCAGGAGACTACGCAGCTCTACCACGAGTTCTCCTCTCACTTGTCAAAAGGCAACAACATCAGCGCGGCCAAGATCAAGGATCAGGCGCGCGCAAACCTCATAGCCACTCAAGTTCTTGAGCGGGCCAGTGGTCGCCGCATGGAAGGGCGCTGACATGAATGTGATCGCGGATGCCCGCAAGGCGGCCTGGCACTTGCGCCAGGGAGGAACCAAACAACTAGCAGAGTGGTTCTACAGAAGGAGAATTGACGGCCAAGGGGCTGGAGGGTTGTATCCAGCTGGAAAGTCAAGCCGCAGGCAGCAAGGCCCGCCCACATTTGGGCCGCACCGCGTTCCTGATCGAAAGCCCCGGCGCGCCGACCTGACTGTTGGCGTCATACTGGACGACTTCTCAGCTGCTGCCTTTTCCTTCGAGTGGAACCTGGTGCCACTTCGCAAGGAACAGTGGCGAAAGCAGCTGACTGAAAGCAAAATCGACTTTCTTTTCGTTGAATCTGCATGGAACGGCAACGGGGGCTCGTGGAAGTACCAGTTGACTGGTGCGACCGGCCCGAAGCCGGAGTTCTTGGAGCTGATGGTCTGGTGCCGCCAGCACAAAATCCCGACGGTGTTCTGGAACAAGGAAGACCCTCCTCACTACCAGGACTTTCTTGCCGCCGCTCGTCAGTTCGATGTGGTCTTCACGAGCGACTCCGATCGGATTCCTTCTTACCGAAAGGATCTGGGCCACGACCGGGTTTCAGCGCTGCCCTTTGCGGCTCAGCCTGCCATCCACAATCCAATTCGGGTTGGAGACGATCGGCACTCCCGAGGGGTTGCGTTCGCAGGAATGTACTTCGCGCACAAGTATCCGGAGCGTCGGCAGCAGATGGACTTGCTTCTGAACGCCGCGATTGATGCAGCCGCTCAGTCCGGTCCCAAACTTGAGATTTTCTCCCGTCAGCTTGGTGGCGACTCGAATTACCAGTTCCCTGTGCCTTTTAGTGACCACGTCGTGGATAGCTTGGACTACGCGCGGATGCTCACGGCTTACCGTGCGTACAAGGTCTTCTTGAACGTCAACTCGGTGGTCGATTCTCCTAGCATGTGTGCTCGGAGAATCTTCGAAATCACGGCGTCCGGGACTCCCGTTTTTTCAACGCGAAGTGCCGCAATCAGTAAGTTTTTCGAGTCCGATGAGGTTTTCGTAGCTGACTCACGGGAACAAGCAGCCAACCAAATACGAATGTTGGCGCGCAGCGCTGAGCTAAACGATCGGGTTGTTCACCGGGGCCAACGCCGGATTTGGTCAGGTAACACGTACGCGCATAGGGCCGAGGTTGTGGTTTCGTCCGTGCTTCCCCAGAGAACCCGCGTCGTCGGTTTGGCCTCCGTGAGTGCCCTGGTGCCTTCCATGAGGCCTTCTCAGGTGGAGTTCGTTTTTGCCACTGTTGGAAGGCAGTTGAATGTCGATCTCGAACTGGTGCTGCTCACTCACGGATTTCAAATATCCCAGGACGAGGCACAGGCGCTTGCTGACAAGCATGGCGTGAGACGCTTCAAACTGCTGTCCCGCCCACGGGAGGTCCCCTTGGGCGCGTGCTTGAACCTGTGCGTCGAGGCTGCTTCGGGTGCGATTCTGACGAAAATGGACGACGACGACTACTACGCGCCGAACTACACCGCTGACCTGCTTCACGCGCTCGAGTACTCGAAGGCTGACGTCGTCGGAAAACATGCCCATCACATGCATTTCGAAACAAGCAAAATGACCGTTTTGCGGATGCCGCACCGAGAACATCAATTCAGCAGGTTCGTAATGGGTCCCACGATAACTGCCCGCAGAGAAGTCTTTGAAGCCCACCCATTCGAAGAGATCAATCGGGGTGAGGATACCGCTTTTCTGAAGGCAGTTACGACAGCTGGAGGATCTATATATGCAGCCGATAGGTTCAATTTCTGTCAGATGCGTCAGGCGCAAGGGCATACATGGAATGCCACGGACGAGGAACTGGCAGCATCGGGCGAAATCAAGTTCTTTGGAGATCCCAAAGAACATATAACTGTTTAAAAAAGGGGAATAAATTGACCACGATAGATACGGTTGCCGTAATCGGGTTGGGCTACATTGGCTTGCCGACCGCAGCAATCCTTGCCACAAATGGAATCAAAGTCACAGGTGTGGATGTCAATCAAAAAACCGTGGATGCGGTCAACAGGGGAGAAGTTCCCTTTGTTGAACCTGATCTTGGAGTCCACGTTGCAGGTGCAGTGAGCCAAGGGAACCTTCAGGCCACCACCGAGACGCCCGCAGCGCAGGCCTACATAGTCGCGGTACCGACACCCTTCTTGGCGGACCGTTCCGCGGACCTTAGCTATATTGAAGCGGCCGCTCGCGGGATCGCCCCTCAACTCAAGGGCGACGAACTCGTGATTCTCGAATCCACATCTCCTCCTCGCGCAACGCGGCACTTGGCAGATTACATCTTGGCTTTGCGGCCGGACCTCTCACTGGATGGCGAGGGCGGCGCACCTGTAGTTCATTTCGCTCACTGCCCTGAACGCGTGCTTCCCGGGCGTGTCATGATCGAACTGGTCACCAATGACCGAATTGTTGGCGGTGTCACGTCGGAGGCTGCATCCTTGGCCAAGGACCTCTACGCAGTCTTCTGCCAAGGCGAGATCCTCGTAACTGACGACGTAACTGCCGAGATGGCAAAACTTGTAGAGAACTCCTACCGCGACGTCAACATCGCATTCGCCAACGAGCTCTCGGTGATCAGCGACAAACTTGGCATCGACGTGTGGGAACTTATCAGACTGGCAAACCACCACCCGCGCGTTAACATTCTTCAGCCAGGTCCGGGTGTTGGCGGTCACTGCATTGCGGTGGACCCTTGGTTCATCGTTGCTGCATCCCCGGATGAGTCTCAGCTCATCAGAACAGCACGCGAGGTGAATGATGCAAAGCCCGAGTGGGTAGTTGACAAGGTCCGCGAGGCGGCAGAAAAGTTGGGTCGGGAACCAAGGATTGCTGCGCTCGGCCTTGCATTCAAGGCTAACATTGACGATCTGAGGGAGTCGCCGGCCATCGGGATTACCGCCGCCCTTGCGGACAAGCTGCCGGCAGCAGAGATTCTCGTCGCCGAGCCTCACGTTGATGCCTTGCCAGTCGCACTCGCCGAACGACCTAATATCCATCTGGCCACTACAGATGATGCTATTTCCAAGGCCGACGTTGTGGTGGTCCTCGTTGATCACGACGAATTCAAGGCGGTTGAACAAAGCGCACTGGTTGGCAAGTCTGTGATAGATACCCGCGGCATATGGCGCGACCTGGCCAGCGACGACATGCCAGCGGCTCATGCCAATCAGGCTGTCTGACCCGAGCGACGTCCGAGGACTTCGCGGGAGCATGGCGTTGGCTCGGTTGGACCTTGGCGGCCCTTGAAGGTCGGGGGCCCAGGGAATGCCAGCACCCAACGGGGGCTGGCATTCCCCAACCGAATCCACCATCGAGGTCGACCTGTGAGAGAATCCAGCGATAGCGCAGCCCCGGTTTTCACTGATGAGAGAAGTCATGGATAGTTCGACTGAATCGATTGCAACAACTTCTGTAGTCATAGAGCATGGCGACAAGGTCATTCAGATAGAAGCTGTAGCTGGAGACCACATCGGTGCCACAATTGCCGCATCGAAAAAGTTCTACGAGTGGCAGTTCCTGGGGACCCTGGCCGAGTACCTGTCTCCGGGCGACCTCGTTGTTGATGTGGGTGCGAACATAGGCAACCACAGTCTCTTCTTTGCGGCCGTATGCGGCGCGGCCGTGATCTCATTCGAGCCCCTGCCTTTGGCTGCAGACATCCTGCAGAAAAATGTTGATGCCAATTCACTGTCAGACAAGATCCAGGTGAGGCAGAGGGCCTTAGGAGAGAGCCTGGCGAAAGCGAAGCTTGACAAGCTGGATCTTGCAAACGTCGGTGCCACTGCCTTCGCCGTCGCCCCTGACGGGGATTTCGAAGTCAGCACTCTCGATCTTGAAGAAATCAGCAAGACGGTTTCGCTCATCAAAGTGGACGCCGAGGGTATGGACGTGCCGGTCCTTAGGGGCGGCGTTGAGCTGATTGAGCGCGACAGGCCGATCATTGCCTGCGAGGCGGCAACAGCTTCGCAACAAGCGGAACTTGAAGCGTTCGCAGCGGAGGCGGGGTACTCCTTTGTCTACCGTTTCAATGCAACCCCCACATACGTTCTGGCGCCGTCTCGAACCGCCTTGGAGCGAGCAAATATCGAACGCCGTGCTGCGGGTCTCATCACGAGCACGCACTGGGCTACGAGGGATCTCTATTACAGGTTGGGGCTGCTGTCGACGAACCTGAGGTCGCTCAGCGACGTGCAGGAGTCTTACACATCGGCCAACGTCGCCACACCTGCTGCGGAGGATGGCATTGCAGGCTTGTCAGTCCGAATCGAGCAGTTGGAAGGCCTTGTCCGAACGCTGAGTGAACGGCTTAACGCTTCCGACACTAGACAGTAATAACGGCGGGTGAGGGACGTGCAACCGACCCGGCCCTGATTACAAAGCAGCGGGGCATAGAGGATAAGATTCTAAGGTTGCCGTTCGTCATATCGTTGGGGAGTCCACAGTGTCAGATCGCCGTCTCATCCGGCTCAAGGAATCCACGCCTAACCTGGACAGCATGCGCGACCGTCCGAACGGCTATCTTGAGGCTACTGACGGTACAGTCGGCGAGGGCCCGTGGAGGGTCAGGACTGACGAGCACGGTTTTATCATGACCGGCAACGAGGTTCCCGCTGAAGCCCCACCTATGGTCTTTCTCGG
>Ga0256897_1000179_pt1 | contig 14804 bp, 12 predicted proteins | sample MC6MC0670MT_FD_186336 | JGI IMG/M metagenome (GOLD analysis project Ga0256897, IMG submission 186336) | Metatranscriptome of enriched soil aggregate microbial communities from Iowa State University, Ames, United States - MC6-MC0670-MT... | ecosystem: Environmental > Terrestrial > Soil >... | reverse complement strand
GCGGTGAGCCAGGGGTAGGCGACGTAGTCGGCCAGGGTGGTGTCTGGCACGCCCGCCAGCGGATGGTGGGTGGCGCAGCCCAGCACCACCGAATCTTCCAGCAAGGTGGTTGATCGATAAATCTGCGGGTTGACGGTGGATGAGAACCGGCTGATGAGCACGTCCACGCCGCCCGCGTCCAGGTCTTCGATGAGCCTTTCGTGCGTGCCGATCTCGATGGTGAGGGTGATGCGGGGGTAGGCCTGGCGGAACGCGCGCGCGGCTTCGGCCACGGGCCAGCCGGCGAACATGGAAAAGCATCCCACGGTCAGGCTGCCTTCGTCGCCGCGCGTTACCGCGGCCAGATCGATTTCGGCCTTGCGGAAGTCGGTCAGCAGCACGCGCGCATGCCGGCACATGGCCTCGCCCAGCGGCGTACAGGTGGTGCCTTTGGCGGTGCGTTCGAAAAGGCGTGCGCCGACCAGTTCTTCAATTTCCGCGATGGCGCGCGACAGCCCGGATTGCGTGCTGTGCAACTGCGCCGCCGCCTTGGACAGGTTGCCCAGCTCGGAAACGGTCAGCACGATTTCCAGGTGCCGGATGCGGAGTTTGCCTCGGAACGGTGTCATGGCGCGTATCGGTAGGGATGTGCCGATTATTCTCTCCCGCCGGACGCTTGGCAACGGCGGGGCGGGATTCAGATATAGTTCGTCGCCGGGCAAACCGTGGGCGTCGCCATGCGAACCAAGGGATAACGCGGGGGCCGGAAAGGGAGACAGCGAGCCATGAATTCAACGATATCCGGCAAGTGGCCGCGGCGTGCGCTGCGGGTGGCCGGGGCGGGCGTGTTAGTGACAGCCTTGAGTGCTTGCGGCGTGTCGCGCGTGGACGAGGTGTCGGTCAAATGGCCGTCGTTCAAGAGCGGAACGCCGGTGGTGTTGCCGTCCGATCCGGCGCAATGCCCGGACCTGACGGGCACGTATCGGGCGCAAGGCGAATTCCGTTCAGGCGACCGCGAGACCACGGCCCTGAATGACCTGCGCAACTTCTTTTTGTATCCGCTGGATCTGCCGGGCATGCGCGATACGCTACTGCCTGAGTGGCGCTCGACGCCCGAGGCCACCGTGGCCTTGTCCCGCGTGGATGGCGGTTGGCGCGTGTCGGCGCAGGACGGGCAGGGCGCGCGTTCGATCGCGCTATTGCCGATGCTGAATGGCGCGCAGGACCCCGCCGCCTTGTCGGGCGATGCCAACGCCAATCGGCCCGACGGCGTCCGGCGGCACACCGGTTGCACGCAAGGCCGCTTGTGGGTCAGCGTGCGCAACGACTGGCGCCAGTACGAATCCATGGGCGTGATGCGCCACGTGGCCATATTCCGTCCGGACGCGGGTGGTTTGCTGGTGACCGTGCAACGGGAATCCGACAGCATCGGTATGCTGCCCTGGTATTCCAATGATGGCAGCGTGTTCCAGGTTTGGTTTGCACGGGTCGCGCCCTGACCCGGCGGTGCCGGCATTTTTATGCGGCGTCTGCGGCGCGTTACGCGCTGACGCCATTGGGCAATTGACCCATTACGCGATTGCCCCATTACGCAATTCCCCAATTTCCCCATCGCTTCAATGACTCGTAAAAATCTGATCCTTTCGTTGTTGTCCCTGCTCGTTTTCATCGTGCTGGCCGCACTCTTCTGGCGTGATCAATTTGCGCATACGCCGCCGTCCCTGCGTTCCCTCGTCGGTGACCAGATAGAAGGCGATATGCAGATCTACGGGGAGTCGCCGCGACAGGATGCGCTGGCCCAGCGGGCGTTGCTGGCCGACGCGCAGCGGGGCAACCCAGACGCGCAGTTCATGCAGGGCATGATTCTGGAGCCGGTCGACCTGAAGGAAGCGATGCGCTGGTATGAAGCCGCCGCCGCGCAGGGCGACGAAGGCGCGATTGCCCGCTTGCAGGCGCTGCGTGCGCAGCCCTCGGCCCGATAGGTCACGGCGTTGACCTTACCGGCCCAGACCGCCACCGCCGACCCGCGCGCGCGCTTTGTGTCGGGGCCGCTGGGTCCGCACGTCTTTGAAATGATCATGACCGGCTGGGCCAGCATGCTCGCCGTGTTTGCGGTGGAGTTTCTGTCGCTGCTGTATCTGGGCACCTTGCAGGACGAAGCGGTGCTGGGCGCCGTGGGGTTCGGGTCGATGACGCAGTTCACGATTACGTCGATATGCATAGGCGTGACGGTGGGCGGCGCCGCGCTGGTCTCGCGGGCCTTGGGCGCGGGGGATGCGATGCGGGCGCGCACGCTGGCCGGCGCGTCGCTGGTGTTGATGACGGGGGCGGCGCTTGCGGCCGGGGCGATCTTTCTGGCGGCGATCGGGCCGTTCACCGCCGCCATCGGGCTGGCGCAGGATGTGCGCGAACACCTGCTGTCCTACGTCCTGATCACCACGCCGTTTGCAATGGTGATGGGCGTGGGCATGATGCTGTCGAACCTGTTGCGCGCGTCAGGGCGCGGGCGCCAATCCATGTGGGTGCTGCTGGCCGGCACGGCGACGGTGGCGGTGCTGGACCCGATCGTCATCTTTGTACTGGATGGCGGCATGGTAGGGATTGCCTGGGCCAGTGGGGTGGGGCGGTTGGCAACCGTGGCGCTGGGCGCCTGGCTGGTGTTTGGCAAGCATCGTCTGGTGGTCTGGCCTGCCCGGCGCGCGTTGCGGGCCGACCTGGCGGCCATCGGCAAGATTGCGCTGCCTGCTGCGCTGACCACCTTGGCGACACCGGCGGCGGTCATCTTCACGGTGTCGACCTATGCCAGTTTCGGGCCGAGCGTCATGGCGGGCGCCACGGTGGTCGATCGCGTGCTGCAACTGGCGTACTCGCTGTTCTTCGTGCTGCCCGGCGCCATTGGCCCCATTCTTGGGCAGAACCTGGGTGCGGGCCAATGGGACCGCGTGAAACAGACTGTCAGCATCACGACGCGTTGGGCATTGCTCTACGGCTTTGCCGCAGCCGCCGTGCTGGCCGTGCTGGCGCCTTGGGTGCCGGACTGGTTCCAGGTCACCGGGCCGGGGCGCGAGCTGATCCTTTTCTTCTGCCGCTACGGCAGTTTTGCGTGGGCGGTGAACAGCCTGTTCTTCGTGTCGATCGCCGTATTCAACAACCTGGGATACGCCACATATTCCACCGTGATCGGCTGGCTGCGGTCCACGGTGGGAACCTTGCCGTTTGTCTGGCTGGGCGCGCACTATGGCGGACCCGAAGGCGTGATGCTGGGCCAGACATTGGGCTTCGCGCTGTTCAGCGTAATCGCGATGGTCTACTGCCTGCGCGTGCTGCGCGCGCCGCCGGTTGTGCTGGGTGAGCGGCAAACCGCCTGATGGCCCAGCCGCCCCACGGTTCGATTTCGGCGGCTGGTCGCGGTACGATCCGGGCTGACTTCGAATTTTCAGGAATACCATGCGTCAGCGTTCTTCAGGCTTTCGAATCGAACCCCTGTCCCGCGTGCTGCTAGCCGCCGCCCTGATGGCGGCAGGTGCTAGCGCCGCACACGCGCAATCGCCCTCGTCCGCGACGGGTTCGCGGGTGCAGACACCCGCAGCGCCGCAGCCCGCATTGACGCCCAAGCGCAGCTTTGACGACGTCGTCAAAGCGCAAGAGTCGGCCGCCACGCCGGCGGCGGCCCCTGCAACGGCTCCGACTGAGGCGCCCGCCGCAACGGCGACGCCGGCCGCAACGGCGCCGGCCATCGCAGTACCCGCCGCGGCTCCGGCCGCCGCCGCCCCGGCCGCCACTGCTGCCCCCGCCGCGCCTACCGTCATCATCCCGACCGAACTCGACACCAAGGCTTGCATCGCCAAGCTGCGCAAGGGCGCGACCGCCAACGGGCTGACCGTGGCCGATTGGGACAAGTACACCGCCAACGCCAAGCTGCTGCCCACGACGGTGGCGTCCGCCAAGGGCCAGCCCGAAGGGCGGGAAAGCTGGTGGGATTACATCGCCAAGACCGTCGATGATGAACGGGTCAACGATGGCCGCGCGGTGATGAAGAAGGTGGGGCCGCAGCTGGATGCGATCGGCCAGCAGTATCAAGTCGACCCCGCCACGCTTGTGGCCATCTTCGGCATCGAAACCAACTACGGCCGCCAGATCGGCAAGACCGATGTCTTGAACGCCTGGCTGACGCGCGCCTGCACCGAGAACAAGACGCTGTGGGAAAAGAACGCTTACGCGTCCGTCCGCCTGCTGCGTGACGGCACCGTGCCCGCCGATAGCTTCGTGGGGTCGTGGAGCGGTGCGTTCGGCATGACGCAGTTCATCCCGACGTCCTTCTATGAATTGGCCGCCGATGGCGACGGCGATGGCCGTATCGATCTCTACAACTCCTTGCCTGACGCCCTGGCGTCCACGGCCAACCACCTGCGCAAGCGCCGCGCAAAGTGGACGCATGGCTTGCCGGCCGTGGTGGAAGTGCGCGTGCCGGCCGAACTGGCCGCTGCGATTCCGCCCGAACCCGACGCGGAATACGTGGGCTCGCAAGACCGACGCACCATCGCACAGTGGGCGCAGGCGGGCTTGAAGCAGGGCGACGGTTCGGTGTTGAAGTTGCCTTCGGGCAATGATGAGCAGGCTTACCTGTTCGCACCCACCGGTTCCAAGGGTCCGGTGTTTCTGGCGACGGTGAACTTCGACGCCATCCTGCATTACAACCAGTCGCGCCGCTATGGCTTGGCCGTGTCGCTGCTGCTGAACCGCTTGCAGGGCCGCCCGGGCATCGTCGCGGCCTGGCCAACGGACGACCCCGGCCTGTCCCGCGCCGAGATCAAGCAATTGCAGGAAGAGCTGTACGGCCGCGGCTACGACGTGGGCGAGGCGGACGGCATTCCCGGCGCCAAGACCCGCGACGCCGTGCGCGCCGAACAGGAACGCCGCAACTTGCCGCAAGATGGCCGCGTCGGCAAGCGCATCCTGGATGCCCTGAAGGCCGACAAGCCCGACGCGTTGCGCGCGCGTCCGTCCAAGTAAGCGGGGATACGCGCGAAGGGGCCGCGCGGTATCTGCCACAAAGGCGGATGCCGCGCGCGGCCAAGCGCCGCTATGATGGAGCGTTTCCCTCTTTGTCGCATTTGTCATGCCGCACGCCGTCTTTCCTGACATTTTCCTGACTCCCCGGTTGCGTGCCCAGCGCATGCGGCAGGGGCATTTGCCGTTCATCACCCAGATGCATGCCGACGCCGACCTGATGGCGACGATGGGCGGCACGCGTGATGCCGCCGCCAGCCGGCTGTATGTGGCGCAAAACGTCTCGCATTGGGTCGAGTACGGCTACGGCATGTACGTGCTGGACGACCGGCGCACGGGCGCAATGGCGGGGCGTGCCGGCCTGAAGTACACCGTGTCCGACGAGCAGGGGGCGATAGAGCTGGCGTACGCGTTTCAGCCCGATTGCTGGGGCCAGGGGTATGCCGGCGAGATCGCGGCGGCGTTGATCGCGTTGGGATTCAAGCTGCTGCCGGTGGATGTGTTGTCGGCCGTGGCCATACGCTCCAACGTGGCGTCGCGCCGCGTGCTGGAGAAGACCGGCTTGCGCTATGTGGGTGAAAGCGCGGCCGGGGGAATCGCGGCCAATGAGGACAACATCAAGGTCCGCTACGAAATCCGCCGCGCCGAATGGCGGCAACTTCAGGGGCAGGCGGGCGATGAATTGCTTGCGCAGCAGCGTTAACATTCGGGCATGAGCACGACGACTATTCCCGACGACGACCCGCAGCCCGTTCCCCCCGAACGCCCCGCACCCGAAGAATGCTGCAACAGCGGCTGCATCCCTTGTGTCTACGACATGTACGACGAGGCGATGGAAAATTATCGCCAGGCGCTGAAGGCGTGGCGGAGCCGGCACGAAATGGCCGGCTCGCCGGGCGGGTAAGCGCATAACCGCCAAACCGCCTAATGGCTCAATCGTCAAACGCAGCGATTACCCTGCCAGCGTCATATGAATGATCGGGAACGGCCGCCCGGCGTCGTCGTGGGCGGAGCGGCCCACGTCCACAAACCCGTAGTGCTTGTAAAACCCATGCGCCTGCGGGTTCTGTTCATTCACGTCCACCTGTAAGGTGCCGTGCAGCGAACGCGCAAAGTTCAGCAGGCGGCGGCCTGCGCCTTTGCCGCGTTTGTTGGCGTCGACGAACAGCATTTCGACCTTGTTGCCCGTCAGGCCCATGAAGCCGGCGACTTCGCCGGCATCGTCCTCACAGACCCAGACGCGTACCGACGGCAGGTAGGTGTTGAGCACCTGCGGGTACATGGCCTGGATTTCTTTTTCCGTCAGGAAAGAATGCGTGGCGCGCACCGAGCGGAGCCAGATGTCCGCCAGGGCCAGATCGTCGCCGTGATTGCGTTCTCGGATATTCATTTTCTTGTTGATGCTTACAGCCCTGAACGGTACAGCTCGGTCGCCGCCAGGACGGTTTCCATTTGCACAGTATGCGCGAAAACGAAGCGGTCGCCGTAGACCGTTTCATCTGGAAATTCCGAAATCAGCGCCAGCGGCAGTTCTTCGCGATCGCCTTCCGTGATCTGCACCGGGATGCCATTCATGACGTCGAAACCGCTTTCCAGCGCATGCGCATGAAACAGTTCCAGCTGCCGCGCGTTGAACTCCACCAGGCCCGGCACATTGCGGGCCAGCCGGGCGGTGACGCCTTCGATCAGGCGGCGCGCGCGTTCGCCCCAGCCCGGGTGATGGCGCAGCACCAGGAAGAAGCCCTTGGGCACCGTCCACAATTCGAAATTGCGGGGCAGGTAGCCCGACAGCGGACGCGTCCATTCATGCGCGGGGTAGCCGTGCAGGTTGATGTGCAGCTGCGCGCCGCTGATGGCCTGCGCCTGGTGGCGGCCGTCGCGTTCAAAGTACGGCGCGTGTTCGCGATATGCGATGTCGTCGCCCAGGGCGCTGTAGCGCGAGGCGTGCAGCATGTGGCGCGGATGGTGTTCGCGCAGCCGGTTAAAGAGCGCATAGCCGTCGGGGTTTTCCGCGGCGATCAGCGCGAAGTGCGCATTGCCGCTTGCCGCCAGCGCTTGCGCCGCCCGCAACGCGCCGACCACACCGGACGTCTCGTTGGCGTGTTGCGCACCCGAGATGAATACCGCCGGACCCGGCCCGCGCACATAGGTGCCCAGCACGGGGCGGCCCTGGCGCGACACGGCCTGGAAGTCGTCTCCGCCAAACGCCGCCATGCAACCGGCAATCTGCGCGGCCGACAGCGGTTCACGGCGCGCCGAGAGCGGCGCATCCGGCAGCACCGGCGTCACGGGGGCAACCGCGGCGAACGGTTCCAGCGAGATCTGCACGCGCGCCGCGCCATCGTGGCGGCGGATGTCGGGAATGATCTGGCCGGGCTGCAAGCCCCGGTCACCGGACGGGCGGCCGGAATGCTGCTGGAAGTGTTCCAGCAATGAAAAATAGATATCTTCGTGCAGCGCTTCAAACGTGCTGACGATTTCTTCGTCCACCGGCAAGGCGAAGTCCATGCCGGGCAGGTCGACGCGAATTTCCAGACGGTCGAAGTAGGGCTCGTGCGCGCCCCAGGCGTGGTTGCGCACCGTGTCGACGATGCTGCGGAATACCTGCTGGTATTCGGTGGTCTGGGCGGCGTCGGTCTGAATGGCGCCCTCGGCGTCGCGCACGCGCAGCCAGCCGGTGGGTGACAGTTCCGGCTTGCCGTCCTGCGCATGGCCAACGAGGTTGGGGGCGAAGACGCGGGTATCCACGCGGCGGCCATCGGCGTAGGTCAGCGTGACGTCGTAGTGCAGGTCGGACGCGCCGGCTTGCATCGTGACGCGCACGCCTTCCATCAGCGCGACCAGCGGGTAGGCTTCCAGCGTGAAGCGCTTGGCCTGCGCGTGTTCGTGCAGCGGGTAGCGCACCAGGGCGGAGACCAGTCCGTCGCGGTCGGCTTCTTCCAGGAAGAAGTGCACCAGCGGCTTGTACGCGCTGCGAAAGCGCGCCGTGACGCCCGCCTGGGCCAGCCGGGCTTCTGCCGCGCGGCGGGCATCCACGCCTTCAAACAGCCAGCCTTCCACCACCGCGCCCCGCCAGGCTGGGGCCATGTAGGCGTGCGTCCAGGCGTCCAGCGTGCGGTCGAATGTTTTTTCAAGCAAAGACATGCTTCATGTTCCTTCGGGTTCTTGCGTATCTGATGCACAGACAAATGCCCCTTGCGGGGCATCTGATCTTTTACACCTTTCCGGTCGGGTCCAGACGGTCTCGTAACCAGTCGCCCAGCAGATTCAGGCCCAGCACGGTCAGCATGATCGCCAGACCGGGGAAGACGCTGACCCACCATGCGGTCTGCATATACGTGCGGCCATCGGCCAGCATGCCGCCCCAGCTGGGAATCATTGGGTCCACGCCCAGGCCCAGGAAGGTCAGGCTGCTTTCCAGCAGGATGTTGTTGGCGACGTTCAGCGTCATCAGGATCACCAGCGGGCCCAGCAGGTTGGGCACGATGTGGTGGCGGATCATGGCCAGGTCGCGCACGCCGAAGGCGCGGGCGGCCAGCACGAACTCGCGTTCACGCAGCGCCAGCACTTGGGCGCGGACCAGGCGCGCATACTGCACCCACTGCGACACGATCATGAAGAAGATCACGTTGAACAGTCCGCCGCCCAGGATGGCGATGAACGTGATGGCCACCAGGATGAACGGCAGCGCCAGTTGCACGTCGGCAAAGCGCATGACGATCATGTCCCAGAAACCGCGGTAGTAGCCGGCAATAAGGCCCATGACGATGCCCAGCAGCGCACCGCCAATCACGGACGCAAAGCCCACCATCAGCGAGATCTTGCCGCCGACGATGACGCGGGCCAGCACGTCGCGGCCCAGCGGGTCGGTGCCGAAGGGATGGGCGGCCGACGTGAACGGCGCCATCAGGCGGGCGGCCAGGTCCATGGATTCGCCGCCATCGGGGAAAATCCACCCCGATGTCAGCACCAGCAGGATCATGACGCCGGTCAGCACCGCGCCCAGCACGAATTCCAGCGAACGGTAGCGGCTGCGCGGCTTGATAGGCTTGGGCGCGGCGGCGGTAGTAGGGGTTGTCTGCATAAGGCTTACCGCGTGCGGATACGGGGGTCGACGATGCCGTAGGCGATGTCGACGATCAGGTTGACCAGGACGATGACGGTTGCCAGCACGGTGACCGTGCCTTGCAGAACCGGGTAGTCGCGGCCGGAAATGGCGTCAAACGCCAGCGTGCCCAGGCCGGGCCAGTTGAAGACCATTTCAATCACGACGATGCCGCCGATCAGGCCGCCAAATTGCAGGCCCAGATACGTGATGAGCGGAATCGCGCAATTGCGCAGCGCATGCTTGTACAGCACCACGCGTTCCTTCAGGCCCTTGCTGCGCGCCACCATGATGTACTGCGCCGACAGCGTTTCCAGCATCGTCGTGCGCACCAGGCGGATGTTGGTGGCGCTAAGAATGATGGCCATCGTCAAGGACGGCAGCACCAGGCTGGCCGGGCCGCTCCAGCCCGAAGGCGGCAGCAGCGGGAACGTGATCGACAGCAGCAGCACCAGCATCAGCGCCAGCCAGAAGTTGGGAAACGACAAGCCCACCAGCGACAGGATGCGAATGGCCTGGTCAGTGGACTTGCCGCGCTTGATGGCCGCCTGGATGCCCAGCGGCAGCGAGATCAGGATGGACACGATCAGCGACGTGAAGGCCAGCATCAGCGTGGCGGGCAGGGCGTCGCCGATCAGCTTGGCGACAGACGTGCCGCCCATGAAGCTGCGGCCGAAATCGCCGTGCAACAGGCCCTGCATGTACGACAGGTATTGCTCGTGGAACGGGCGGTTCAGGCCCAGCGCCTGGCGGATGTTGGCCAGGTCTTGTTCGGTGACGCTGCCCGAACCCTGGCTGAGCATCAGCGCGGGGTCGCCGGTCAGGCGTACGGCATAAGAGACAAGCAGTGTCACGGCGACAATCACGAAGACGGCCTGCAGCACGCGTTTAATGAGAAATCCGGTCATGAGGCGCCGCCCCGGCTTCACACCGGGGCGGATCGTTGGGTTAATGCTTAATCGACGCTAACTTCAAGGAAACGGAAGCGGATGTCGCCCGGAACTTCCAGATTCTTCACGCGCTTGTTCACGCCCACGATGGTGTTCAAGCTGTACAGCGGCAGCTCCAGCGCCTGGTCGGCGACATACGCGGCGATTTCCTGCAGCATGGCTTCGCGCTTCTTCACGTCATAGACGGTGCGTTGCGCTTCCAGCATGCCGTTGAGCTTGGCGTCGTTGTCATACGGGTTCCACTTCTGGCCCGTGTGATACATCAGGTACGCGGTGTTGTCGTAGTCATACGTCCAGCCGCCCCATTGGTTCTGCCACATCTCGCCCGTCTTGCCGCCCGGGATGATGTCGTTCAACAGCACGCCGGTTTCATACGGCTTGATGGTGGCGCGCACGCCCACGGCTTGCAGGTAGCCCGACACGGCCTGGGCCACTTCGCGGAAGTTGGAATCGCTGCCGCGCACGTCGATCTGCACGGTGGCGCCCGGCTTCACGCCAGCCGAGGCCAGCAGCTTCTTGGCTTCGGCGGGGTTGAAGGGCAGGGGCTTTTGCTCGGGGTTGTAGCCGAACGATTGCGGGCCCTGGAAGCTGGCGATGACTTTGGCCTGGCCCAGCAGCAGCTGCTTGACGATGGCTTCGCGGTCGACCGCCATGATCAGCGCGCGGCGCACGTCACGGTTCTGCGTGATGCCGCCCGTGGTCTTGTAGCGCAGGGCAAAGGCGACGGGGCCGCCGGTCGAGATGACGTCGGCGTTGCCGGACTTCTTCACGGTCTCGATCAGGCCCAGCGGGATCAGCGTGGCCACGTCGATGCGGCCGGCTTGCAGCTCGGCGACTTGCGTGCCGGGTTCGCTGATGAAGCGGTAGACCACCTTGTCCAGCTTGGGCTTGCCGCCCCAGTACGCGTCGTTGCGGGCCAGCGTCACGTTGACCTTGGGCTGGTAGCTTTCAAACTTGAACGGGCCGGTGCCGACCGGGTTCGTGTTGAAGTAGTCCTCGCCTTTTTCCTTGATGTACTTCGGCGGCACGATCATGGCGCCGTAGCCGGCCAGCTTGGTCAACAGAACCGGGTCGGGCTGCTTCAGGATGAAGTCCACGGTGTATTCGTCCACGACCTTGATCTCGCCGATGGAGTCGTAGTTGGACTTTTGCGGGCCCTTGGCGCCTTCAGCGCCCAGCAGGCGTTCGAACGTGAACTTCACCGCTTCGGCGTTGAAGGGTTCGCCATTGTGGAACTTGACGCCTTCGCGCAGCTTGAAGCGCAGGCGCTTGTTCTCGTCCAGGTATTCCCAGCTGGTGGCCAGGCCCGGTTGCAGCTTCAGGTCGGCGCCGCGCATCGTCAGGCCGTCATACAGGTTGCCGCCGACGGAACCCCAGAAGGTCACGAAGGTGTCGATGGGGTCCCAGCTGCCCGGGTCCTGGTTGATGGCCACGCTGAGCGTGCCAGCGGCATGCGCGGTCGAGAAGACGGCGGGCATCGCGCCGCCCAGCGCCAGGGTCAGGGCGGTGGCGGTGAAGGTGGTGCGTAGGAATTGCATGTTCGCTCCAGGGACGGGAACTCGGATCAAACCGAGGGAAAAAGAGGTTGTCTTCACGCCGCGCGGGCCACTTGATGGCCGGGCGCGAATTCGATCAGGGGAATGATGGCCGGCTCGTCGCCCACGCGGCGCACCGGGCTGGGGATTTCGCCTTCGATCAGCGACGTATCAATATGGCGGCCGGGTTCGGCCACCGGCACGGCGGCCAGCAGCTTGCGGGTGTAGGCATGCTGCGGCGATTCAAAGATCTGCCGGCGCGTACCCAGTTCCACGATCTGGCCCAGGTACAGCACCGCCACGCGATGGCTGACTTTTTCCACCACCGCCATGTCGTGCGTGATGAACAGGTACGACAGGCCGCGGTCTTTTTGCAGATCCATCAGCAGATTCAGAATCTGCGCCTGAATGGACACGTCCAGCGCCGACACGGATTCATCGGCAATGATCAGCTTGGGGTTGCTGGCGAGCGCGCGCGCGATGCACACGCGCTGGCGCTGGCCGCCCGAGAATTCATGCGGGTAGCGCTTGGCGTGCTCGGGCTTCAGGCCCACTTGCTCCAGCAGTTCGCCCACGCGGCGCGCGATGGCGTCTTCGCCATGCAAAAGCCCGTGCGTGCGGATGGGTTCGGCAATGCTGAAGGCCACCGTTTTGCGCGGGTCGAGCGACGCGTATGGGTCTTGGAAGATGTACTGGATTTCCTGGCGCAGGCGTTGGCGGCCCGCGGCGTCCATCGAGAAAATGTCCTGGCCGTTGTAGCGCACGGCGCCTGACGTCGGCGCGACGAGCTGCTGCAAGGTCTTGCCGATGGTGGACTTGCCGCTGCCGGATTCACCCACCAGCGCCAGCGTTTCGCCGGGGTAGACGTCAAAGCTGACTTCTTCCACGGCGTGCACGCGGTGCGTGACGCGGCCGAACAGGTTGTGGCCCACGTCAAAACGGGTGGTCAGCTTGTCTACGCGCAGCACCGGTTCGTCGTAGCGCGCGGTGTCTTGCTCGCGGGTTTCGCCCACTTCGCGCAGCGTGTCGCCGTCCAGCACGGTTTGCGGCGTGCGCAGCGGCAGGTCGCGGCCGGTCAGGCTGCCCAGGCGCGGCACGGCGGCCAGCAGCGCGCGCGTGTAGGGATGCTTGGGCGCGTTGAAGATGTCGTCAACGGTGCCTTGCTCGACCTTCTTGCCGCGCAGCATCACGACCACATCGTCGGCCATCTCGGCCACCACGCCCATGTCGTGCGTGATGAAGATGACGGCGGTGCCCAGGTCGCGCTGCAATTCGCGGATGGTATTCAGAATCTGCGCCTGGATGGTGACGTCCAGCGCGGTGGTGGGTTCGTCGGCAATCAGCAGGCGCGGCTGGCACGACAGCGCCATCGCAATCATCACGCGCTGGCGCATGCCGCCGGACAGTTGGTGCGGGTAGCGGTCCAGCAGTTGTTCGGCGTCGGGCAGGCGCACTTTCTCAAGCAGCTTGCGCGCCGATTGGCGCGCGGCGGAACGCGACAGCTGCTGGTGCAGCATGATGGCTTCCACAATCTGGTCACCGATCGTGAACACCGGGTTCAGCGACGTCATCGGCTCCTGGAAGATCATCGCGATGTCGTTGCCGCGTATGGCCCGCATCTGCTCGTCGCTGGCTTTGGTTAGATCGGTTTCACGGCCCTGGTCGTCGCGAAACAGGATCTGGCCCGTGGCGATGCGGCCGCTGGAGTAATCCGTCAGCCGCATGATCGCCATGGACGTCACGGATTTGCCCGAACCGGACTCGCCAACGATGGCCAGCGTTCGGCCCGGCCGGACATCGAAGTCCAGGTTGTCGACGGCGCGGAACACGCCGTTGTCGGTATTGAAGTCAACCGATACGCCGCGCACGGACAACAGCGGGGCGGAGGAGGCGGGGGTAGTGCTAGACAACGTGGATTCTCACAGCGAGGTGGCGGCGCGGGCTGCCTGGTCGTACAGGCCCGAGAGCGCGCGCAGGGTGTTGGCCAACTGGTGGCTGGCGTCGTCCGCCGCGGGCGAGTCGATGAACGATTTGACGAGGCATTGCTCGCGCACTTCGGCGTAACGCTGAATGGCGGCGGCGCCGGCGTCGGTGGTGGTGTAGAAGACTTCCTTGCCCGTCTTGGCGCTTTGCACCACGCCCAGCCGCTCCAGTTTCTTCAGCGAATAGTTCACCAGGTGGGTGTCTTCAACATTCAGCGTGAAGCAGATGTCGGCCAGCTTCTTGCCGCGGCCGCGGTGGAACACGTGGTTCAGCACCAGGATGTCCAGCGAGGTCAGGTCGGGCAAGCCCGCGCACGCCATGCAACGCACCATCCAGCGATTGAACGCGTGCGACGCGATGATCAGGCCGAATTCCACCTCGGACAATTGCGGGGCGGACGTGGCCAGATGGGCAGAGGAAACAATGGCGTCCCGAAGGGATACAGACATGGGCAGGCGGACCAGGGACGGATCGATGACAAAACGTTGGCGAATTATTGACGATTTGTTGGTATGACGGCATTCGGGATAACCCCAGGAAATATAGGGTCGTCTTCGAACAGCGACCATTTGCCGTCCTGCTCCCATCGCAACTGGTGCGTGGGCGCCAGCGCCGCCAGGAACTCGGTGTCGTGCGACACCACGATCAGCGCGCCGGGGTACGTCGCCAAGGCTTCCTCCAAGGCTTGCGTGGCGGCCAGGTCCAGATGGTTCGTGGGTTCGTCCAGCAGCAGCAGCTGAGCGGGGTGTTGTCTCCATAGCGCGCAGGCCAGGGCGGCCTTGATCCGTTCGCCACCGCTTAGCGTGGCGGCGGGCGCGTCAACCAGGGCGGGGCCAAGGCCCAGCAACGCCAGCCGGCTGCGCAGTTCGCCTTCGGGCAGCGCCGCGCGTAAGGCGTTCAGCGTTTGCAATAACGACTGCGTGGCGGGCAAGCCCGAGGCGCGCTGGTCGAGCAGGGCGGCCGGCACGCGCACATCGCACCTGCCGTGCAGGGGCGCCAAGTCCCCCGCCAGCATCGACAGCAGCGTGCTCTTGCCACAGCCGTTCGGACCAAAGATGGCGAGCCGGAACGGGCCGCTCAGGCTTAGCGCCAAGGGCTGCGCGTTCAACGGATAGGGCGGCGTGGCGTCTTCCAGATGCAAGACCCGCCGTCCCCGAGGCACGGCCGTGTCGGGCAGCGCCAGCGCAACGTCCGGGGTGGCGGCGACGCGCTTGGCGGCTTGCGTGACCGCGTCGTCCAGCG
>Ga0256897_1000175_pt1 | contig 14860 bp, 10 predicted proteins | sample MC6MC0670MT_FD_186336 | JGI IMG/M metagenome (GOLD analysis project Ga0256897, IMG submission 186336) | Metatranscriptome of enriched soil aggregate microbial communities from Iowa State University, Ames, United States - MC6-MC0670-MT... | ecosystem: Environmental > Terrestrial > Soil >... | reverse complement strand
TGGGAATATGATTTTAAAGCAGATAACAAGGTTGACTACTATATGGCAATTCCTGTAGCCGGAGTCGAAGAAAAAGGTTCGGGAACCTATACAAGAACCGGGAACACTTTAACAATGACTATAAATGATGAAGCACAATCATTTGAGATTTCAAAAAGTGACGCTGACAACCTTCATTTGAAAATGACCGAAGAAGAGGTTGATGGTGATATTACTTATAGAGATGAAATTGAACAAAAATTCATAAGAAAGTAATTAGGAAATAAAGTCACTCAATCGAGTGGCTTTTTCTTTTTAAAGTAGCGAAGGAACATAAAAAAAGGTGGGGATGGATAAAGCTTCTAAAAATCTCAAGCAAAGTTCTAAATAATATATTACTTACAGCTTGCCCAACAATTTCAACTCAATAATAACAAAAAGTTGTATACCTTTTTAGTATTAATTTTTAACATTCACAAACTCAACTCCCAACATATAAGATTCGTTTATGACCTTGTCGGTTTCCAATGATGCTTCAAAATACGTCTGAGATTCATTATTTGGTTTTACCACATGCTGATAAGAATTTATGTTACCATACTCTCTGACAGTAAACCTTATATAACCATTTATAGGTTTAGGTGATGAATTTTTTACATGGGCGCCGAAGTAATTCACATATTTACCCTCCGTATTTGGTATATCCGGATAATCAGAAAATACTTCTGTTACAGTAATCCCATTAAGGAATATATCATCGCCGTCATCACATGCAAATAATCCGGCTACAATAAAAAAGGGTAGATATTTTCTCATTTTATTAAGGTATTAAATAAAATTAACATTTTTTATGAATAGTAAAAAGAAAAGATTTGGTTTATGTTTTTTAACGATTATTCATTTAAGGATATTAAATATCTTTAGTTTTGCTAATTCCTTAAATTAATTAGAGTCTCAATATTAGTAAGCTTTTACAAAAAAATTTCTAACCATTTGTTTTTAGAAATTTTTCTTTATTACTCATTTTTTAACTTGCTAATGAAGATTTCAATGTCTAACCTATTAAGATTTTCATCAAAAAGCTCAATTATTTCAAACCAAACTAACATATTGATGCGCTGTTTACCATCATTACTGTCTTGACTCAATTGTACATTATTTTTATTTTTAAATTTATTGTTCAACACCAAATTAAAGTTGCTGACGTTTTCATTATCTGTAAGAAAAAGTTGAGAAGAATTATTAAAAATCTTCCATCTAAAAGTATTAACATCCTGACAGAAAAACTTTTCATGTAAATTATCTACATTGAATTTAATTGCCGTTTTTTTCAAGCTTCCAAAGCGTGAAACAATTCTTCCCACATTTTTAAGCTTAAATAAAAATCTTTTACCTATAATAAATAATTCAAAGCTTATATAAATACATTGCTTAGCTTCATCAACGTTAAAACTTATAATTTTAGCGTCTGTCAAAATAATATTAAGCTCATCCTTAATTTGTGATATATCTTGCATAAGTAGTATTTATTTTATTAAACATTTGTATTCCTGTTATCAGAAGTAGTACGACTGTACTTCTAAATATTAATTTAATTTTCTTCTAGAGTAAATAAGTTGACTTTATTTTTTGATGACCTTTACAGTAGCTGTGCTCCCCTGAATAGTTGTGACTTTTATCAAATACGTTCCTGCAACAGCACGATTAAGATATATTTTGTTGTTTTCGTTAAACACACCTTTTTGTATTTGCTGACCTAATACATTATATACCTTGTAGTCAAGTAAGATTTCTTGTGTTTCTATATTTACAATATCATTAGTTGGATTAGGGAAGACATTTACAGTTAGCTTGTTAAATTTATAGGTACTTACTGATGTACCGCATATGCTGGCTGCGAGTTTAGCTGTAAAGAAATCAGAATTTCCCACGCTGTAAATCGACGGTACTGTACCGCTATTAAATAATGACCCTTTATAAATACCTCCCGTTATATAGTTTCCATCATTATCAACAGCTACAACCGTTAACTTTTGATTTTCAGTGGCACTTCCGTTTATTTCCTGTACACCTATTACATTGCCTGTTTGTTTATTAAAGCGAACCAACAACGGATCAGGTTGATGAGATACCGGACGTTGTATTTGAAAGTTATCCCAATATTCATTTGCCCCTTGCGTACCTAAAACAACTTCGCTACCTGTAACAGATATACCTTCGCCATAGCGGGGACCAGGTGTTAGTGCGTTTGCATTATAAGCAGTCGTTGTTTTAACCCATTGGACCTGACCTGTACTGCTAATCTTCGCGATCATAGGCAATGTCCACGTTGCTCCAGGAGTGAACAAATAAGGAGTAACAGAAGAATCTGTAGGGTCATAAAATTTTAAATTTTGTTCATTTGGACTACGGTATATACTTCCTCCCACATATATATCTGAATTACCGTCCATAGCGAGAGAGTTAATCACGTTAAGCTGAGGAGACATACCGTTTAATGGTGCTGAATAAATTTCCCTAAGCCATTCGATATTACCATTTACACCACTGAATGCCAACACATAAGAGCGATTTACCACTGTTTTTGATCCATAGGTTAGGGGAATTAACCCAGACCCTTCTTCTCTACTACCAGCAACATAATATCTGTTCAAATTATTATCATATGCAAAACGCAAAGGACTGTTACTAAAGCCCGTACCGGCGGCAATTGGCAATACAACACTGCTTACATAGTTTAAATCAGTATCATACTTTGTTATAAAATATTGAAAACCAGTCACTGTTGTTGGTACAGTTACATTATTATCGAGGTGGAAACCAGAACGCAGCCCCGTTATAAAATGAATGATATTGTTATCAATAAATAGATCTAAAAGCTGTGCCTGATTGTTTGTATTATCAACATTTCCTTGTAGCGCTTTTCTACCCTGATATTGTCCATTACTATCGTATTTTACCAGATAAATACGCTTATATGCTTCTGGATCTGGTAAAATTAGTGTAGAATGATTAGGATTAGGACTAAAGGAAACACTGCTACCTACAGCATTTACGTGAACGCCAATATATACATTGTTGTTACTGTCTAGTACTAAATTGAAAGACCTATCCAGTGATCCCTGCCCGCCGATAGACTGGCTCCAGCGTACAGTCCCGTCACAGGTTGTAGAAAACAAGAATATATCGTTTCCTCCTACAGAACTGTTGTTGGTGTTAACTGTAACACCATTAAGATGTGTACCAACTGTACCATAAAGGCTTCCTATAAAGTAGTAATTATTGTCTGTTCCTACTTTTACATCATAGATCTCATCGGCACCCTGTGAACCACCTCCGCTAACAGACCACTCCCATTTATAGTTTTGGGCAGAGATTGATATAGGAAATAGCAAACAAAAAATGAATAACAGCACATTATTTATTAGTAATTTAAGCTGAACAGGCTTTATTTTAGTTTGAGATATATACGTTTTACCAAACCAATAGTTAATTTTAATGGATTCTTGAATACTTTTGATATAGCAAATAAATTTATATAATGCAGATATGTTTCTTATGCTTGCAATATCAAACCAGACACATATTTTTTTTGTAGAGGCATTCATAGAATGCCTACCTGAGGATAATTTATTTTGCATAATGAATGATGGTTAATTAATTTGTTGTGAGAATTGAATTTTTTACTGTCTTATTACATTTTATTAGTGAGCTGTATTACACTTTTATCCAATGCTTTCTATTTCGATCATTACCTTCTGTATAATACCCCTAATTACAAATACAGTTGCAATTATTTGATATAATAAAATATAAAAAACGGCGTTAAAAGTATACTTTTAACGCCGTTGGATTATATCAAATTATTTTTTAATTAATTTTTGCTGTACTATCAGTTTACCATCGGCTTCCAAATTTACGACATACGTACCTGGAGATAAGTTACTTACGTTAATACTCACTTCGCCTTTATTGTCTTTTACAATTTGCTTGTGGCGCAGCACACCAATAACGTCATGTACCGTAATACTTTGCGCATTTTGATACTCGGTACCAACATTGTAAGTTGCAATTGTAGTTTCATAAGCTGGGTTGGGAGACAAAACCAGTTGTGGTTCTATAATTTCAACCGCAGCTTTAGGATATAATTCTTTAGGAAAACGTATATCCATCACTGAAATACAACCAGGCATCTGTATAACCAGTCCGTCTGCAGCACCTGGATAATAAGAACCGTTGGTGTAAAAATACAACGGGTATATTGTATTTGTTCCAGGGTTAAGTGTAACCGTTGCAGGCGAATAAGTTCCGTATCCGTTCAAACTGCTTAAGTTTACAGTTATAGGATAGGTATACGGATTATTTAAATATATAGACAATTCGTAAACACCACCTTTTATTGGCTTGATACTGCGTATACCGCCTTCAATCTTACATGGCTTGATGTCACACTCTTTATCAGCTGTTATATGAGGAGTTCTACTGCTGAAAACACATCCCATCTGAGTAATGTTCAACTGATAATAACCAGCCATTATAATAGGCTGATCAGGCACAAAGGTATTAATTCCTGCTTGAGAAGTTCCTCCATTTATTGTCCATTCATATTCTTGATATATTCCTAAAGGACCAAGCAAATATTCTCCTTTATTCAAACACATAGTGTAGCAACCAGCAGGAACGATCCACAGTGAACGTTCAGGATTATGAGGCGCTTGAATGTAGCCTGTTGCCGTACAACCTGTAGGTGCAGTGTAGGTAACGCTATAGGCACCACCTTGCGTAACATAAATGGTTTGACCTGTCATACCATTGCTCCAATTGTACATTCCTGCACCTGGACCGGTTGCCGTAAGTTTCAGTGTATAAGGCTGACAGTTGTCTATACTATAACTAATTACAGGTGCAGCTACCTGTGGATGAACTGTTATCGTTACCGTAAAGCTGTTTGAGCAACTTTGATTAGCCGAGTAACGTGTTTCAAAACTGTAATTGTAACTACCTGATGGCATACTACCTAAATTAAGTGTAATGTTTGTGCTACCAGATACCCAGTTATCATATCCTAAGGGTAATGACGGACCTGACCAACGATGTTGCACATTACTGTCTGTATAAACCCCATTAAGGATGGTTTCTTCACCATAACATAAGCTAGTAGTTCCATTGATACTTGCAAACGGCGGTTTACTAACTTTAATAATTGCCGGAGACAATGCCATGTCCTTATTAACACAATTATTGCCGTCAATCAATACAGGCCAATAGCTGCCGCTTTGAGTCGGTACATAAGTTAAGCCCGTGCCAACCTGAACATTATCGCGCATCCAGATAATATTTGTTGGAGGCGTGGCCAATGGATTAGACAACACAAAATTTAATGGTGGTACACTACCTTCACAGAAATCACCAACAGCAGGATATAGTACTCCGTCAAAAACTGCCTGACCGATAGTTGCAGTTACCGGAGATGAGTTAAAAACACAACCGTACTGATTTGTAATTTGTAAAGTAATCGGGAAATTTTGAATACTGACATTTGATGGAAGATCTAAATTAATATTAGTACTTAGATTAGTTGCTATATAACTAGTTCCATTAAAAAGCCAACGATACTCGTAGTTTGACTGCATAACTCCACCCGGTATAGTTAATGTAAGAGGATTTTCAGAACATGTTGGGCTTACTACACTAAAACTTGTTACCGGATTTGGATCTATAGTAACCGTTACAGATGTTGTACATGCAGGATGTCCAAGTGAACTTACAGTCATAAAGTAAGTATAAGTACCCGGTAACACTCCATTAATAGTATAAGTATCGTCAATAGGAGCTGACGTAATACCCGGACCAGAAAAAGAAAAATCCAAATCGTTAAAATCAATACCGAAAATTGTTGAATTGTTTAACAATTTTACGGTATAATTACCATTACCTGTACAGGTAACCGCCGCTTTTACTTTAGGCTCGTAATGTTTGGTAACCGTTGTTGTTTTAATAATGGTACAGTTTCCATAAGTTATAAAAGCCTTCACGATATGTACACCAGGCACATTAGTAGTAAATATAGCATTAGGCGTACCTTGCGTTGAGGAATCTAAACTTAAGTGTGGACTACTCGACCATACAATTGATCCCGGAGTATAATTAGGAGATAATACTGATGCTGTAATTTCTCCGCAAGAACTCCAATCTGCTACAACTGCTGCATTAGGATCTACCGTACCGTTACATGGATTACCCGGCACATTAATACAATTCTCAATAACTTCAATACCCTGTGATGTTACTACACATAGATTGTTATCAACTACTCTCACTGTATATGTCCCACCCGGTGAAGTACCCTGCGTAGCACTAGATATAGTATATTGATTGGATACTGAAGGACCAGAAACAGTTATACCATTTTTAAGCCATTCATAAGTAACAGACGGTGTTATTCCTGTAGAAATGTTTGCATAAAGAGTAATAGGTTGATAGTTTGTTGGACAAACTATATAGTGATATCCAGGAGTAATATCTATTTGAGTCAACGGATATATAGTCACGGTTTGTGTTGCCGTAGCTACAAAAGTACACATACCTATAAGTCTTACTGTTAAGGTTTGCGCAATATTGCTTGCTGTAAAGTTTGTAAACCCATTACTTATATTAAATGTATTACCACTGATAAAAGAGTAATTTCCGGTAAATGGACCACCGTTATAACTTACTTCTACTGCTGCTGGTAATCCGTTACTAGTTACAACCGTTATTGGAAAGGAAGTACTGCTAGGACATATTGAAGCAACAGGATTGAGTGTTATTGTTGGCGATGTAATTAACTGAATAGGATAAGTAAACACCTTAGTTTCTGAACATTTGGTTACATACAACTGTAAGCTTCCTGTATTTACACCACCACTTATCTCGTTAAAACCAACTGTTACCGTTGTACTGTTTATACCGTTTATGATACTACCAAAATTTGTAGTTGCGCCTGCACCTACAATCTTCCATTCTAAATGGTCTGCATCACCAATGTTAAGATTTGCCGTGAACGTAGCATTACTGCTTGGACAGAATTGAGACAATCCCGCAGTATTTACAATGGTTGCGTTTACTACAATCTGACTAACATTAAAATATACAGGAGCAGATTCACAAATTACACCATTTTTAATAAACTGTTTAACAACTTTGACTGTAGCCGTTGAATTGTTAAAAACAAAATCTGCCTGAGTACCTGAATTGTTTCCTACTACCGAACCTTCAGTTGGAGAAATACTCCATACGTATATCGCACCAGGCTCGTTTTCGCTTATTTGATAAGTATATGGAACATTTAAACAAACTTTTTGCGGACCAGAAACAGTTCCTGTGATCACAGGTTTTTTAATTACATCTACAACAACAGGATCACTAATACAACCATTGTTATTTGCAGTTATCACATAAACACCTCCGGTATTAAAACTATAATTAGTACTAGATGCGAAAGCAGTATGCACAACTGTACCACCTAAACGTATTTCCCAACCAACAGGCATTCCGTTGTGAGAGGAAAAAGTTTTTGATGTTCCAGAGCACACCGTTAATGCATCATCTGTTATAATTTCCACATTTTCTACTACAGTAAATTTCATTTGCGCCTTCCCTTCACACTTACCACCATCTATAAGCGTATTACGATATCTTACTGATAACGTGTAGTTACCCGGAGTAGCTCCATCAACAACAATTTCATTACGCTGATCTGTGAATACAAGCATCGGATGATTTTCGTCACCGTTTATTGCCCATACAAAGTCTGTAGTTGGCCATTGCGGCAATATAAAACGTCCTTGTTTACTTTGGCAGATAACATCTGGTCCGTTTATTTTGGCGTTACTTAAAACTACAGGAATTTTTACTGTGTTCCAATACGGACAAGAACATTTGGACAAGTAACTTACATATCCAAAGCCGTCTGCTGGGTCTACCTGATCCCATACAACTTCTATTGATGTACCGTTATTAGCAATAATAGTACCTCCAATCACTTTCCATTCACCACCACATTCATCGTTAACGCTGTACGTTTCCCTACTTTTTTCACAAGTAACACTTGTACACGTAATTTCAATCGGTTTTTCATCTGTAATGGTCAGTTTCATTTCATAAGTATCGCTACAATTACAACTGTTTGTAACTATTAAAATCACGGTATAGTCCCCAGGAGTATCATAAGAATGGCTAGGCTCAAACGTATTTGAAAAATTTCCATCACCAAAATCCCATAAATAACTTACAATCGCCGTTCCATTGTTTTCTGTAGACAGGTTATCAAAAGAAATAGCCGTATCCACACAAAATCTATTTTGCTTAGGATCTACCCCATCTATCATAAAAGCAGCTTTAGGCTTAGCTATTTTTTCAACACATACACTTAATACCTCTACTGTATTATTATTATATGTAACTGTTAATGTAAGGGTTCCGTTACCACTACTACCCCACAGAATTTCAGCATTATTGTTAGTACTTCCAGCTTGGAGAGTGCCACCAGTCACCTGCCAACTTACATGCTGTACATTGTTTGCAGTAAAAGTGTACTCTACCAAACTTTCCTCACAAAAACGAATACATTTGCCTTCTTGAATATTTTCGAGTAAATCGATATAGGTTTCTTTTTCTCCTCGTTCACCTTTATCGTCATACTCTATACATCCGACTGCCTGATCCCAGGTAAGTACGGGATTATTTACAGTTTGAGCCTTTAATCCTAAAGACCACAGGAACATCAGTATGATGCCCATTCCCCTTATTAGGGGTAGAAAGGAATCTTTCTTCATAATTAATATAGTTTATTGATTGTTTAATTTTAGTTTAGGGTGATTTATGTTCGGATAAAAAGTTTAGACCCGTTTTAACCTCGCACTTTAGTATTTAACTTGTAATTTAATAATATGCAGCAGTTTATATGAATTTTAACTTCTTATAAACTAATTAAAAAAACCACACGTGTTAAACTAACAACGCACGTGTGGTAGGGGTAATCAACATAAGGTTTAACTAACTTAATCTAACATATTGTGGTCAATTGTATCAGTACACCTCAACTACAATATATTTATATTAAGCAATAAAATTTTAAAATTATCTTTTTTGCTGTTTTATACATTCTAACTTTTCTTCCAGCATTTTCAAAATATCCTCTAACATTACAACAGTACTTGTTAATTCGTTTTTACCCAACAACCTACTATCAGAAATTTTGATCTTTTTTTCAACAGCTTGTTCAATGAAATTCAGTTCTTTAATAGAATAATTTACAAATTTTAAAAATTCATTTCCTTTTCTGTTAAATCGAATTTTGTCTTGCATACTATGTATTTTAAATCACTTATAATAACCCATACACAGGTATAGCAGACTGTGTATGGGATGGGCAAATTAGGTGTTATTCTCTCTTCTTCTCATATATTTTTGTAAAGCATAGATGCAAAGTCTATAATAAATAACATTTATTGTATAACACTCACTAATGCGACATTAAATACTGCATTTGCATTGCTTTTTTCAAAGCCCTTTATAGCCGCCACAATATTTCTTTTTTTCCAAGATTGATCTATCGGTTCTCCATTCGCGGAAGGAGCTGTATCTTGCAAATAAACTATAATAAACTTTAAGTTTTCTTTCTCATTTGTAGTTAAAAGCGAATCTATTTGTATAGCTTGTAAAACTAAATAGTAGTCAGATACGCCTGTCTGTACTATCAGATCGAGATAACCTTTCATGCTTACGGAGACATTCAAAGTAGTATAAGCAGTATTATGATTATTAAGATAGATGTAGGCATCTGTAACATCTGGTAGTGTAAAATCGACAGGTTTTAATGTTGTAAACAAAGGAACATATAAAGCTGCCGAATCCAGTAAATTGATTTTTTGACCTAAAGACAGATCACTATCGTTAAAATTTACTTTATAACTGTTTGTAAGTTGCTGCGTTATAAAAGCTAAATCTGTACGAGCTGGTTTTCCCGAAAGATTATCATTATTATTCGGAGTACTTTCAATAATACTTACTTCATTATCCTCACCATCCAATGTGCAAGACAAAAGCAAAAAATTGAATCCTAGTAAATAAATAAATGTAATTTTCTTCATGACTTTTCTAAATAAGAATATTAAAGGTGGTATTTTTTGTACAGTTAAGTATTCAAATTTATACAGTTGGTTTTAACTTTGCAATAACTTGTTCTGCAGTTTGATCAAACTACTAAACAAAAACAAAACAAAACACTAATTATCAACGTTTTATTATTGATATAAAAAGTGTATCTTTAAAAAAACACCTCTAATTTAATAATCAATGCGTGCATTTATTTTACTTTTTTATCTCTGTACATTTTCTATTACTACTTTTGCACAATCTAAAGGGCAAAATAAAGCCACCGATATTGAACTGAAAAATTTATTGGAAAAAGTAAATTCAATTTCAAATAATCATGAGGTTTTATACACTGAATCATTAAAAGAATATTTGGAGCAAGCAAAGAAAGCAGAAAATACAGATCATTTGTTTAATGCCTACCTTCTTTACGTTTACAATGAAAAGAATTCTGAATCCATGCACATTTATGCAGACAGTCTTATATATTATGCAAAAAAAACCAACAACCCATTAAATATTATAAAAGCAAATCAAACCAGATCAACAATTTATTATATTCAAAAAAATTATAAAAAATCTTTAGAGTACGAACTCTCCATACTTCAGTCTATTGATAAACGAAAACATACTTACGAATACCATAAGACTATATATAATATAGGATTAACTTATTTCTACCTTCAAGAATACGAAGAAGCATTTAATTATTTTTCAAAGGCTAGAGATTATTTCGAAAATTCAACAGATTATAATCATATATTAGGTTACCATAATTCCGCGCGATATGAAGCTTTAACCGCCTGCTATCTTAATAAACACCAATTCAGCATTGAGCTTATTTCAGCTGCGGGAAAGAAGTTATCTCGCATTAGGAAAGAGGATCAAGCTCTAGAAAAAGCTTATTTAGATTATGTTTACGGCATTAACCTTTACCATTTAAAAAAATTTAATCAGAGTATTGAAGTTTTAAACGGAACAATCACAGAAATATTTAAAAATGAAGATTATGCAAACGAACACAACGTATATTATTATCTAGGATTGAATTATTGGGAATTAAATCAAAAAGAGGAGGCTATTAAATACTTTGATAAAATTGATGTTATTTTTAACAAAAAACATTACAGCAACCTTGAAATAAAGAATGCATACAATTATTTAATCGCTTACTTTAAGAGTAAAAAAAACGAAGAAAAGGAACTTTACTACACTAATCAGTTATTAAAGACGACCATTTTTCTACAAAACGAATACAAGCACTTAAGCACTGCCCTACATAAACAACTAGACATAAAACATTTGGAAGCAGAAAAAAAACGGTTGGAAAATTCTTTACGACTGAAAGATCTTTGGTTAGAAATGGCTTTTGCCGGAGGGGGTATTATACTAATTGTTTTTACAGTGCTTTTAATACAAAACCATCGAAAAAAGAAGGAATATCTGAAACGGTACAACGAGCTTTCTGCTTTAAGAAAGAACCAAAAAGGAGAAGAAAGAATATTGGAAGTACCTCTAGCTACTCCTACCCTGTACCTCCCTGTACCGAACACAACAGAAACAGAAATAACACATTCTAACGATCTTAAAGAAAAAATATCAGAAAAAAAGACCGAAAAAGGCATTAACGCGGCAAGCATTAAGACCTTAGATGAAATTTTAATACACTTAGATAGTTTTGAAGAAAATCTTACTTTTTTGAATTCAGACATCAATCTAAACCAACTTGCCACACTTTGGAATACCAACAGAAGCTATCTTTCTACCCTTATAAATCAATATAAAGGTAAAAGTTTTACAGACTATGTAAACCAGTTACGAATTGATTATCTTCTTAAAAATTTTGAAGAAAATCCGCAATGGAAAAAATACAAAATAGCACATTTGTCAGAATTACTCGGTTTTTCAAGCAGCCGTAGTTTTTCCAACGCTTTTTTAAAGGCTACCGGTATATCTCCTTCTTTTTACATACAGAAATTAAAAAGTGAAGACCCCGAAGATTAATCTCAATTATACAAAATTTTAAAATCTTCCCACCTAACTATTGCCACAGTTAGGAATACTTTTAATATAAATACAAAAAAGATTAATGATAATTAGCAATTTTAGAATCATAAATATTTTTAGTTTCACTAATTCGTTCAATTAGTTTAGCAACTGTTTTGCAAATAAAACCAACGGGGATAATTAGATAAAACTAAATATACGCGTCGCCTCATTATAAATTTATTTTATTTTTAATGCATGAATCTTTTCAAGCGAAACCTCCAAAATAAATCTTTAAAACAGCCTTGAGCATAATTTCACTCTTACTAAAGCAAATGGATTTCCGGTTCAACCTTTTTAAATGCGTACGCAAGGTGAGATTGACTCTTTCGATATGATTGGTTCCAAACCGAACGGTTTTATGAATACATTGAGGAATTAAACTTCTGTAAATTTTTAACCTGTCGGTAAATACAGCCTGCGGATTTGCGTTAAGCACTTTGTCTACAACTTTCTTTAATGTTAAATTGCTTCTTGTACCTATATTAAAGCAGACAATACTTTTTGTTGCTCTTTCAAATGCGTAAACAATCCAAATACGTTTGCTTTTACATTTTACAAATGTGCACAATTCATCAATCTCATAACTACTTTCTTGTTTTATTACCGGCAAACTCACTGCTTTTGAAATAGCAATTATTCTTTTTAAAAGTGTTGTCGCAGATATCTTCAAAATTCTCGCTATACTTCGTATGCCCAACCTTCTGTAAGCAATAATACGATCTGCCTGCTTATATGGGAGAAATAAGCGTTGTAAGTATAATTCTCGACAATTGTTTTATTACAGTCTTTACATTTATAGCGTTGTTTCTTTGCTTCTGAAAATCCATTTCTAACCAATTTCCCAGCACAATAAATACATGTATTAATTCCATCAACACATTTGAAACACGAGGTGCTGCTATTTATCATTTTTACCTGTTTTAAGACACTTAAGTTAATAAAGGTGAACAAATTGTTCACCTTTATTATATGAAATAAATCAGTTATTGATTTATAAACCTAGGCTTTGTAAGGGTTTCAAATCTTATCAACACTTCTGATACATTACCAATGTATCAACACCTCTGATACATTACCAGATGCTTGCGCCAGCGGGGGCTGTTGGTTTTAGTTTTTATTTATTAATATAAATCTTCCTTCGTAATCATCTTCTAATAAAAAATAATTATTCTTAAAAAAGTAATACATAATATTGAATTGAACTTCTAGATTTAAATTTTGTTTTAAAAACAACGTATTGTTTTTGTTAGTTTTTTCACAATATTCACTTATTAAATAGTTTAATCCTTTATCTCCATACAAATTAGCAATATTATTATCCACTTTAAAATTATGAACTGATATATTTTCCATTTGTTCCTTATTAAACATATTATCATTAATCACCATATCTATAAAATCTTCAAAACTGTATTTAGTTTTATAATTTTTAGAATACTCTTCAAACAATGTCCTTATCGAACTTATGTATATTTTATTATCACTTTTTATTAAAATTATTATTGATTCACTAATCAATGGCATTTCCTCATCTATTTCGTGAGACAACTTTTCAATAAAATCACTATCATTTTTTAATTCATTTTTACAACTAATCATAAAAAATGTTAAGATAACAACTAAAACAATATTTCTTATATTACAAATCATCACATTGAGTATTATTTGGTGGATTTCTTAATTTCTCAGAATTAATTTTCTCCCCACCATATTCTGTTCTTGGTCCTTTACCATTCATTTCTCTTGCAATATTCTCATTATAAACAGCCCTAATTTCAGCAGGATCTTTATAACTACTTTTCAAATCGGCGTCTTTCATATTACCAATATCATAATCAAATTGATGTCTCATTTCGTGTACAACAGTTTCAAAGGCATCATCAAAATCATCTCCCAAAGTAAGGCGAGTCGTTGTTCCTGTTGGCTTTCCAGTGACCGAATTAATATTAACGTGGTCTTCAACATGATTATTTCCATGTTTACTCTGTACAACAAAGTGATCCTCTTTACTTGTTTCAAGCTGTCTTAGCTGTCCTTTAAGGACACTACTGTTAGATTTTTCAATCTTTTGATACGATTTCCAAACTTTATACATGGTTGCTTGATTCTTCTCATTTGGTATAAAAAGTCGATTGTTTTTATCATAAAAATTACCATTTCTATATAAATATTTGGAACCTTTTTTACCATCTCGTCCTTCTATCGTATAAATGATACGTTTACCATCAGGATCAATAGCATTAACAGGATTATTAGCTACATAAGCATAAGGAGTAACATCTCTATATTCTTCAGCTGCTGGATCCACACTTACAAATATACTAATTCTTGGGTCATAATACCTCGCTCCATAATAATACATTCCGGTAGCATCATCCAGCTCTTTTCCGTTGAATTTATATGCGTTATTATATCCTCCATTTGTAGGGTTATTAGCACTTTGGTTATGTTCTACCATCATTTACCTCACGCATTCTATTTTGTTTTGGTGTTCGGTGAACCTTACTACGCTGCGGTTTCACCAAACGGCAGTGTTTCGTAGTAATGGCTCGGTCTACCAAAGTTATCAGTTAGGTAGGTACTGCTTCCTAAATGGTCGGTATGATATATCTCATCATTTTTATTTTATATTGGTTTCGATGAATCTTCGATTTCACCAAAATGGTTTGCGCTTTGTTTCATCGTAACGCCCGTC
>Ga0256897_1000173_pt1 | contig 15114 bp, 2 predicted proteins | sample MC6MC0670MT_FD_186336 | JGI IMG/M metagenome (GOLD analysis project Ga0256897, IMG submission 186336) | Metatranscriptome of enriched soil aggregate microbial communities from Iowa State University, Ames, United States - MC6-MC0670-MT... | ecosystem: Environmental > Terrestrial > Soil >... | reverse complement strand
TATCACTATCTTCCCCATTACCATCCTTTCCCTTATGATCCCCATCAAGATTGGCATTTCCATTCAATTTCTGTTGTTTATAAACCTTTTTTAAATATTGTATATTATCAATACAACCACCATAACTATCAACAATACAGCAAACGAACCCATTGGTTTGTTTATACAATGATACACATTGTTGTAATGTATACAATGGTAAAGTACTATGATCAGTCCTCATTAAAATCATTTGTTTATCAGATATGACCTCAGCATCTAAACCAGCCTTTGTGGGGCGTAAAGTAGTAGTATTTGTTGAATTAAATGGATTTTGACCTGGGATAAACGATTTCGCGGTAATATGATAAATATTTGAAAGGAAATACACACATTTACGATGTTGTGTTGTCAAAACTGGGGTAATTTTATAATCTACATCAGCAATACCATGTCCATTATTATTAATATTTTTATATGAAGACATCTGAGATGTTAATGGATGAGGTGGTTGTAAGAATGATAAAATTAAATTTTCACAAAATGCGATTTGAGTTTCAGAAAATTGTTTTAATACAGAAATAATCATAGTTGGTGGGTATGGCATAATAATACCTTCATTACCTAATGATTGTTGATGCACTAATGAAACAGGACCAGGTTGTGCACCGCTTTGACCAAAATATTGTTTCATATATTCAATTTGAGTCATTTTCGCACTACCCCCAGTTCCCACCCCACCTAAACTAATCCCAATATTACTATCATCAGTGTTTGTAGTATTGACGTTATTATAAGTCAAAATACCACCACCACGATAAGCAGTAAAAAATGACTGCAGCACCTTTTCATCCAATGGACCCAAATGCGGGGTAGCGATCGTACTGGCGTGAGTTCCAATTAGATTAGTATCCAAGGCGTTATTTATATCGGTTTTAGTGGTAATATTATTATTCAAAGTTGGGAAAGTTAGGATATTATTTGTTGAATATTTCCCACCTTGAAAGTTTGTATAAAATTGTGACCAAAATTGTACTGTGAATTTATCAATTACGAATGATTGAACACCGCTAACATAATCCAAAATATTTGTTAAATTTTTGTGATCAAAACGGGAAATGTTTAAAATGCGTGAAATTGTGTGTATTTTGCGTTGTCTTTGACAAGATAAAGTTGAACAATTATGTAATAGACGTGAAAGATGAAGAGATTGGTTAATTGGTAATGTTGTAGTATTAACAAAATTAGAAACAAAATTGTGTTGATTGTTTTGACCTTTATTTTGATTTTGATTTTGATTTCGTCCATCAATAATGCTAGGTACATATAAAGACGTAAAGAATTCAATTTCGGAAATAGTTGGTTGATTCGTACGATATGGTGGTTGTTGAAGAAATGCTGTTAGAAGGGGCGGGTTTTGAGAAATAAAAGGAGGTCTATCCTGATTGAAATTGGCGTAATTGATATTTTTAACAGCATTAGTATCAATAATAAATATATTATCACTCTCATTTAATAATTGTGATAATTTTGGAAATGTAAATGGATGAAGAGTTGTTTTTTGAATTGATTTTTGGAATAAATTCATTTTTTCACCATCATCATCATCATCATCATCATCATCATCATCACTTTTACACATTTCTTGGGATTTGTTATCATCATTTGCTTCGATTTCTCCATCATCCTTCCCATCCAATTCACCCCCAGTACGTCGAGATACTTTTGTTACAGTCCCGTTGATCTGAATAATAACGGGCGATGTAGTAGTATTATGGAGGGATAGTAATAAAGCACGTTTTAAATACTTTAATGAAGAAACCAAACCACTTTGACATTGACTAACATGATTAATCCCCCCACATTCACAACCAGTAACAATGGATGATTGACATGGGAAAATTGAACAAAGCGAGAAGGATGCGATTGGTGGGTGATAAAGAACCGAATTGGAAGGTGAAGTGGAATGAGATGACAATTTTTGGATCAAATTTTCATTATTTTGTCTCGGGTTTTGATAACTATGGTAATTATCCATAATTATAATATTATCTAAACCGGGAGTATAATGAAATGGGAATATATTAACATTATTCATAACTTGAGAGACATTTAGTAATGCAGATGATGATTTTGGTGCATAGAATTGATTATTTGGATTAAAAAGGGATGAATCTTTATTATGATAATAACTCCCAGCAATTTTTAAATTATCAAATCTATATTCAAAAGGGTGATAAATCCATTGCGGAGGAGATTTACCATCAATATCAGTTACCTTATTATTTTGTTTATGATCTGTATGGATTGGATTGTAATAACGGTGCATGGCATAGAGGAGTGTAAATGATAGAGAAAGTGCGCTCGGATGTGCAGCAAGAAGTGTCAAATTACTTAAATTTAACCATTTTGATAACAGAGAGTGATAAGAAGCTTTGACAATAATAGAAATTGATTCTAATTTCGTGTGGAATTGTAATGGAACATGTTGGAAAAATGTTGGGAGTGAAAAAATGAGAGTTAAATTGGTTAAAAGGTTTGAATTTTTGGACTTTTGGGAAGTATTTTCAGCTTTTTTATCATTTTGACGAAGAAGAGAAATTTCCTTTTTTGGAATCGTATCAGGGAGTAAAGAAGTGATCATGATGGAGTTAAAGAGATTGGTTGGGGTGAGCGAGTATGTATCAATAAGGAAAGGAGCAATAGTGGTGAGATCAATTTTATTTTGGTTATTTTGTATTTCATCGCAGTTTTCACCGCAAAGACCACGGTTTTGATTATTAAGAACATCAATATAAGTAGACAAGTGTGGATATTGATTAATAATAGTAACTGGGCTGACGGATAGCTCATTATGGTGAGTTAATTCCAACCCATTTGATAATTTGCCCCCATCTTTGTCTTTTTTTGATGAAAAATTGACAAAATTTGCACCAAAATTTGCCAAAATCAAATTTAATTTTTGAAATTGGTGGATACAAATAGAAGCTAATAGGATATCATTATTACCAGTAATCGTATCGGTGGAATATAATGATGGGGTATAATATCTTTCAATTTTATTCCCAAATAGAATCAAATTTGGATCATTTTGAGTATTATTATTTTCGCCATGTTTTTCACCACTATCCTTTTCACAACACAAACAATCCAAGCCAAAATTAAAAATATCAACAAGAGATTTTTTATTTTGTAACTTTTGTGGGAATGTTGGAACGTTTAGATTTAATAACGTCCCTAAAATAAATAATTGAGAAATATTGGTAAAAAAGATCGGAATTTTGTTACAAATTGTGATATTTTGATGTTTTGTTGTTGGGATATTTTTCTCAACTTGTCTTTTTTCAATTTTTATTTCAACTTTTTTGGTGGATTTTGTTGTTTGATTAATATCTCTGTTGTTTTCATCAAATTGATCCTTTTTGGTTTCAATCTTTGATTCAATGATTTGAGTTTGGATATCTCCTGGAGCGATTTGTTCTTTATCACTATTATCACCGACATTTTGCTGGGTTTCTTCAACATTGTGTTGGATTTTTTCAGCATTTTCAATTTGTTCTCCATTAAATTCATCAGATTCAACCGCATCGAAAATAACCTCAAAGTTTTCCTCAACAACAACGCGTTTAACATGTTCGTATTCAATATAAGCAGTGCTATATTGTGCTTCTTGACCACACCACTCATTTTGAAGCGTTTTTTTTATTTTTTGGCTCAAATTTGAGGCATATTTGACGAAAACTTGAGATAATGGGACATGAATATAATCATCATTGCTCAACAAGTGTTGATTAACATGATTAATAGAATAATCAACATGAGGGATTAATTGTGAGATATTTTGCGAGATATTCCGCTCAGTTTTCACAAATTGTCCAGATAAATAACCGGAAATTTGGCCCAAAATATTTTTGAAATATTTTTTTAAAATTTCATCATTATGACATTTAAGCCCGCAACGATGATACGTATTCCCAATATTATATGGATTGGGAGTGGTATTATTCTTATTCCACGCTATAGCAGAAGTACTTGATGGAGGGGTTTTATCTAGATAAATATTTGGTTGATGAAATTTATGAGTAATTTTTTTGCAAATATTTCCGCAATTTTGACCAACAATAATTGCAAACAATGAAATTGGAATCGCAAAAATATTATTATTATTTTTATTTTTATTATTTTTTTTAACATCGTCAACCTTATCAAAATAATATCCATGTACAATATTAAGATAAATAATCAAAATATTCGCGGCTAGAATTGGTGTAGTTGAATTAACATCAAACCCGGTCGATTTTGATGAGTTTTGTGCCGAATTTTGAAAAAGCCCGCAAATAATATCGACCAATTCCGGTAAACTAGTCATCATAACCCCAACCCCGCTATTTGGATGTTCAAATATAAACGTTGATGGAAATGACGGTAATTGATAATTAATACTACCAATATTTAACGATTTTTTTCCTTCATCAATTCCAATCCCCATATCATTGACCCCATTGGGGTAAATTGCTGATACCAAAGATGGATAATTAATAATGGAATTATTAGGTGTATATACAAAACGATCAATTGAAATGTATAGCGGGAAATTTACAATTGTTAATAATTCCCGAACCACGCGTAACGCATATATATACATTTGATATTGTGTAGTAAATAACGTTTTATTTGCATTAGTTAGGGTGACTAATTCGGTAGCAATTGGGGGTAGTGGGGTGGTAGAAATTGGGGTTGTAAAAAGAGAACTGTTTGTGGGGTTTGTTGGGTTAGTTGGGTCATTAGTTGAGAGAGAAGTAATGTAAGGTAGAGGGCGGAGTTGGGATACCAATAATGGGATATCATCAAGTGGTAATGTTGGTGTAAAAAGTTTTGTTAAAAATGGTGATGTGTGAGCGTTTTCGGTATTTTTTTCGGTATTTTTTTCATTACTATTATTGGTTTCATTTTGGGGACTATTGTGATCCAAAATTGAATACGAAAATACCCTTTCATTATTACCCTTTAACATTGGGGTAACCCCCATACTAGAAGCATGGATATTTAATAAATATTCTGGTTCAAATTCATACACCGGTTCAATAACACTAGAAAGGAATAACATTTGTAAAATTTTTAAAAATTGAAGCCCATTTTTGTGTCCGATTAAATTTTGGTTATTTTTCCAATCTTTATCAATCCCATTTTGAAAACTCCCACAATGTTTCAATTTAATTAAAAATTCATCAAATTTCACCCCATCAAAACCTTTCAAAGCTTGTCCAAATTTGCCCAAATAATATCCCAAACTAGTCATGGGATAATTACTTATTTGTGTTAATTGTAACATACGATGATGAGCATATGGCTGTAATAACGTCAAATGTTTTGTAAAATGTAAACATTGACCACTATGGCAAAGTAAACTACATTGATGTTGAAGACATCTTAATTTGCCCCCACATTCTTGATTACAATTAGCTGGGCGGACATCGCCATTGGTATAATAATCAGCTTGGACTGAATAACAAGAAAGATAGTTTGTAATGTTAAAATGTTTAGTACACCGTGGATTGACACTTTGGTAGCAGGCATTACAGCCAGATCCGTGACATTTATTTTGTGGACATGAATGAGTACAAGCATATGGGTGGAATACGAGTGTAATGTTATATTGTGGGAAATTTTCTAAATTTTCTTTATGTTTTTTTGTTAAAAATGGCGATTTGTCATTATTTTTAGCACGTTTTGGGGTGTGTTTTGAACCATTAGGATCATTTGATAATAATGAAGTTGTTGTAGTTGTTGTTGTGGTCGTATTTTGCCCATTTTCTGAGTACAGATTGGAATCATTTTGTTTATATTTGTTGATTAATTCATTGAATGGTGATGCTCGATATAAACTTATCGATTTAATATCAAAATTACCAGAAAATGGATCATAAGTCTTCTTAGCATGAATAGAAGTATCAGAGTAATCCTCAAAATTAACACTTTTATTATTTTTGTCATTTTTTTCACTTTTGTCACTTTTGTCACCATCATCACCATCATCACCATCATCACAATCTTCATCCAACGGAATAAACCCAATAGTTTCAAACCCATTTCTCTCCTCTTCTAACTCTTCATTTGTTAATATTTTTAAAAATTCATTTTTCATTTCAGCCGCAATTTGTTCGGCGTATTCTTTACTAGGAATGGCATTAATATTACCAATAAATGTACCGTCTTCACCAGAACATAAACCGAATGGGAATAATTCAACCACAGAACGAAAGAGGGCCTCACCGTTATCACGAGAAGCGAAGAAATTTTTAATATTTTTACCCCCATTACTACTAACAGTGGGATAATAATGGTGCTGATATTGTGGGCGTAATGGACCGTATTTTGATGATGTTGTTGATGAAATATCATGGGTTTGGCGATGGGAACGTTGTTCTTTTTGTATTTTTGTACTATGTCTTAATAGATTGTTATATTGAGAGTTCTGAAGATAAGGTTCAATAAAGCTATGATTAAGGAAGGCATATGCATGGCCTGGTGGGAACCACGAAGCATCAAAAAGGGAAGTTGGGATGATTAAGTTTTGAAATTTTAATTTTTGTAATAAATTTTTTTCATTTTTTTCAATGTCTAAACGTTGTTGAAGGCGGTTTGATTTTTTTTGATTACTATAACGTTGATTGGAATTAGATCCATCAGATTTTATTTGTGAATTATCAATTTGGGGGGGATTTTGAACAATTGCATGTTGAGTATTTTGATTATTTTGATTTTTTTGGTTTTTTTGTTCATTTTGTTCATTTTGTTGAACATGTTGTGTTAAATGAGCCCATTGGGGTTGTTTAGATTCACAAAATTCTAACATATTCACAAATTGACCATTATCATCAGATAATACCAATGTATGGATATACCTAAGCTTTAACGATGTAATCATTTTTCCATCAAGAATTGTTGTATGAAGATCGATTTTTTCTTTATTTTTTTCACTTTTTTCATCATTTTTACCGCTGTGTTGATTTTTTTTATTTTTTGGTGGGATAAAAGAATTAATCTTGTCGAGTAAAGTTTGATATAAATTTTGATCATGGTATACATTAATATCAGCATTAATTTCAGAAGTTAATGAGATTGATAATTGATTATTTGAATTAATAATATTCATATTATTATGAGAACTATTTCCAAAAATTCCATCCAAATCATTCAAATTTTTCCCATCGCAATTGCCGCTTTCCCCACTTTCCCCGCTCTCCCTTCTTCCCTCAATAATTCTTTTCCCAACTTTTAAACTTTTATCAAATTTCCCCCTCCCATTAACTACCCTAAATTCCTTCAAAATACCTTCATTAACCGCCATTAAAACCCCATAATCAAGTCCGCACCAAGATGCAAGTTTAGATTTACTATCCCCCCGAACACACTTCATTTTTGGACACTTTTGAGCCATTCTTTGCACTTCCCCACTCCCGCATACAATCCGGCCATAACTAGCCTTATATTCGGCTTTATTATGTGAATCCTGATTAGTACTACACCCACATTCACATGAAACCGGGGAATGGTATAGGGGTTCAGAACATGTCCCACAAGGCCCAGAATGACATGGGGAGTCATGGACATGGCCGCACTTCAATGCTAAACTACATCGTTGAGGGCATTGATGCGAAGTGCTTGAACAACAATAAGTACCACAGATATGATTACCGCAACTGAGCTTTTGCTTACAAGAACGTTGACAGAGGGATTGTAATTGTAGAGTCAGGGTTAGATTTTTTTGAAAATTTGGATCCATTTTTTGGTTTTTTGTTAATTTTTTACTATTTTGGAGTAAAAATTCACTATTTTCACCACTTGGTAATAACAAATAAAGATACATATTTTTTGTAGATATTTGTCTGCCTTTATATTCTTGTTGGAATGTTTTTCCTCGAAAATTAATCAATATATCATCACGGAATTGCTCCTGGAATGAATTATTTTGAGCTTTTTTGAATAAATTGTCCAAATTTTGATCAAAACTGGTAAATGTTGGGTTTAAATTCGAATCAATAATAATCCCATCATTTAAATTAATACTATTTAATTCACTTGAAGTCTTTTGTGTTGGGGAGGCCGTAATTTTATCATTAATTGAGCTATTATGAGTATCATTTTGAGTATTACTATCAACAATCCCCATAGCCCTTTGCATTTCAGCCCTTCTTTCTTGTTGTCGACGTTCTAACCTCGCATCTTGTGATTCTTGTGATGCAATATATTCTTTATACTCAATATTATTATCATTGTTAATAAAATACGTCTGAGTTGATAACGCAAAGGATAAATCACCCCGTTTAAATGACCTGTCTTTACCCACCACAAACCAACCTTGACCAAATTCTGGCCACTTTTCGCGTAGGAAATGTTCAAAGTTGGTTAAATAGGTCGAAACGCTATTTTCAACCGAATCCTTAAAAATAATTTTTTTTTCTTTTTCATCGCAAAATGGAATTGGGAGTGAATCCGGGAAAGAAAATTGTGGGGAAATTTGTGGGAATTTTTTTCGAGAAGTTGAAAAGTTTTTTTCCATATTTTTGTTCAGTTCTAAAAATAAAAATAATTGACGGAATTTTAACATTGTTTTTGGTTCAATATGTAATACATCACCTTCTTCACTAAGAGAATTTAGTTGTACATAACCTTGGTAAGTATTAATTGAATTCTGTTCAGGATTAATAATACCATGTGGTGATTTCGGTGCATCGCGTAAGAAGGTTTCCATCTTTTGGACATTATTTTGATAATTCTGAACATTTTTTAATTTTGTGTAAAAATTTTCTAATCTCAAATAATATTGAAAAAACCGTTCTTGTTTATCAATCGCGGTTAAAAAACATTCAACATCTTTATTACTACGTGAACAACGACATAAACGATCACTAGACGACATGCATGGCTCACATTGACCACTGTGACATGTTTCTGGGCATTTATGTTGGCATGAATATTGGGTTGAAAAGAGTTCAATTTGATAATATTTTTCGCAGCAATTTTGTTCATTTGTTTTATTTATTTTATTTTTTTCATCAAAATTTAGGCCATTTTTAGAATTATTATTTTCATTGGTAATTTCGCGTTGAATAAGATGAAGGCCATTGCATTGTTGTCTACAATGATGAAATGGGCTGCGATATGACTCTTTTTCAGTTTCGTTATTCATACCATCTTGAGAAGAAGTGTTTTGGGTCAGATTTTGTGCCAGATTTTGTGCCAAATTTGTTGAATTTTTAAAAATACTTTTTTCCAAATTTTGAGAAAGGTTTAATTCAATTTTTTCAACACGTAATGCGGTATTAACCTGCTGAGATTGGGATAATAAACGTAAATCTGACCAAATTTGTGTAAAGAATTGATGTGTGTTTAATCCTACCTCATTATTCACTTCCAAAAACGAAAATAAGTCCAAAAATTTTTGTAAATTGTCGCTCCCATCATTTCTAAATACATTTGAAATTTTGTTTGCGAAAAAAGTAATTAAATTTTTTGTAAAATTCCCAATTAATAATTCCGGTTTTAAAATCACACTTTGCGTGCAAGAACAAATGGATAACCCAACAGAATTGTCTTGGCACCAAATACAAGGTGGACAGTCGCCATTATGGCAATCATATGTACATTTATGACCACAGTTAAGAGTATGTGTACAAGTTGAGCCACAGGAAAAGGTCAATTCTTGGATTTGAGTCCCATTTTCCACATTTTCCACATTTTTCCCATTATTACGCATATTTTGAATATTCTTTGAAGAATGTGGAATCCTATATGATGATTTACCGCATGGGATAGTTGATGATGTTTTATTTTGACAAAAACATTGGAATAAATATGATTTTTCAAAAATAATTTTTTTCCCATCATTTTGATCATAATTGTCTTCCTTTTCATCGTTTTCATCATTTTCATTGCCATTATTCTTTTCATCGTCACCATTATCTTCATTTATGACTTCAACTTGGAGGGGATTTTGATTGTTTTCAACAAGATTTTTCGCCATTTTGTCAGTCTGTTTTTCAACACTTTTTTCAACACAAATAACACTATTACTTTCATTAGCAACGATATCATACGTACAGCTTGGACATGGGCCAAAATGGCATGACCTTTCGCATTCATGCTCGCATGGGAGAGTTGTTTGATATAACATTTCATAAGGAAAGGTTAAAAATGATAAAAGTGGTGAAATCTTGTCACGTTTTAAATCTGTCCTAACATCTTGAACACATTTTGCGTCAATTTGATCAAAATTGTTAATTTCATCATTAACAAATTGTATAAAAATATTACTAGAAGTAGTACCAAGATATGATTGTAATAATAATTGATATAATGGTATTATTGCATGTAATTTATTAACAGTTTGGAACAAAGTATTATCAAGACTATTCTGTTGTTTCTTATCAGCAAGAGACATACCGACGCCATCAGTATCAAATAAAGATTGGTTATCACGATCTGATGGGTTATTATTTGCAATAAGATGAGTTGTTCTGGTGGAATAATACGGCGAAATTGTGATTGAAGACGTCAATAATTTTTCAAATTTTTTTAAATTGTATAATTTTTGAACATTTTTGAAATTTTCGATATTAGAATACGTAATACTAGAAAAACTATGAAGGAATTGAGTTTTTAATTTGTTACCTGTAATGGAATGATCATAAAATGATGGAAATAAATTTGTTTTTTGAATAAATAATTGTAATCTGTCAATGTTTTCAATGTTTTGAATATTTTGAATATTTTGAATATTTTGACTAATTTGAGTAAAAAATGTTTCAAATTTTTCAGGAGTAAAAAATGTTACTCCATTTAATAAACTCGAGAAATCTCCCTCATTAAGTCTCCCAACGGAGCTAATAGAATTATATAATAAGCTTTTACCACAGTATTGACCACAAGTCAGAGATGGTGTCGCCCTAACATGATTTGAACCGTTTTTATTTTCTTTTTGTAAAAAATCTAATTGTGAAATTTTGTTCAAAATGTGTTCAGGAATAACAATTTTATTATTTTTTTCAAACCCATCATTAATCATCATTTTTTGTTTATAAATAAATGGGGATAATAATTCCAACAATAATAATTGTGTTGAGCGTTGAACATCAATACAATGAAGTGCTAAAGTTGTATCACAAGCACATTTAATGGGTAGATAATCTAATTTTCCAAACTTTCCAACCTTTTCAACCAAACTTAACGTACTATTACAAGGCGGATGAGGACCTGGATGACATAATAATGAACATTTATGCTCACATTTATAACGGGGTGGAAATAATGCATGGGATAGATTTCCTGAGGAATTTTCAACATTTTTGGTATTACTTTGGTCATTGTTTTGGTCATTGTTTTTATATAAATCATATAACAATTCATAAAGATCTTCCAATGTAACCAAATTAGTATTTTCGAAATAACCTCGTTTTTCGTCAATTTTTTCGTCAATTTTGTCTTCATTATTTTGATTAATATTTGGTTTAATATTTGGTTTAACATTCGCTTTATTTGGGGTATGTTTTGTATTCACAACAGGATAATTATCCCCATTATTTTTCAAACTTGGTCCAATCCCATTACGATACAATGGTAACAATGTAACATCATTATTCCCAAAATTACCCACATTTTTACCATTTTGACCACTTTTACCACTTTTTTGATAATAATGTTGACTTTCACTGAGTAATCTCTCACAAGGTTGACCACAACTATGCGCCATAACATTTTTATGCTGTAATTGACGTTTTTTTACTTTTTTTCCAGTTTTGGGGTCAATTGTAATTGTGGACTTGTATATAATATCATGAGTTGAACCGCAGAAACATAATGGGAGTAAATTAAATGAATTAAAATTAGAATAACAATGTGGACATGAAAATGGATGTTGTAATTGATGACCGAAACCACTAAAAATTTGTTTTTGTGAGAAAAGTTGATCGTTTTTATTACTATTTTGTTCCAAAAATGAAAACTTTTTTTGTCCTGCATTATTCCCATCACCTTTCCCATCAACCTGTTGTGATTGTTGTTGTTGTTGTTGTTGTTGAGTTAAATGATCAATCCCAAATGATAAATCTTTGCTATAATTGAAATACCTATCAATGTCGACCTGATCAATATCGTCATCAAAAATTCGTTCATTTTTTTTACCACTTTTTAAAAATTCTTCCTGAGTTTTTTTATTTTCTTGAGAAAAATTTTGATAAGCAGCATCAAGAGCTTTTTCGTTTTTTTGGAACAATTCTTCTTTACGTAAAGCTGATTTTGTCATACCAACAGTATTGGATAAACTAGATGGAGCAATGTTAGTTACCATACCTTGACGTGAATTAAATTCCAATGCGACTTGCATTTTTTTCTCCATATCTGTCATTTCCCTGTCATTGTCTTGATCTTGTCCGTTATTTCCCCCATTTTTATCATTTTTCCCAACTTTGTCCTCATTCCCCTTATCTTCCCTTCTTCTTTTTGCAAAATCTTTTTGGACCTGATTAAATCTATCAGTTTCATTCGTTGGGATCGCTATAGATTTCATACAATCATAATGTGTGATGGTATTACAGTGATTGCATTGCCATATATAAGACTGTTCATTAACATCATCCATACAAACCAAGCATTGATATTGGTTAGATAATAGTTCTTCAATCATTGATTGGAAGCGATAAGTATATTGAGTTGATTTGGTGGTGGAATTTAAGGTGGGAGGTTTCTGGGTATTGTTTTGGGGATTATTTAAATTATTTAAATTATTTAAATTATTTAAATTATTTCCAGAATCAAAAATTGATAAAAATGTTGAATTTTTCGTAATATCTGAAACAACTTGGGAAATATTTCCTTGCGATTGTTTTCCATCATTTTGGTCTTTATTATCATCATCATGATCACTTTCAATGTCAGAAATAGTAGTAAAATCATCTTTATAATCACTATCTTCATCACTTTTTTCATCAAGGAAAAGTTCATCATTATTTTGACCATTTTGGGCATTTTGGGCATTATTTATATTTCCTTTATTTTTTTGATTGTTTTGGTTGTTACTTTTAATCTCATTTTGATCCTTAGCATTATCCTCCTTCTTCATAACTTCCCTTTGACGCTGTTTAGCCAAAAGGTTGGTTAAATGATCACCAGTAGATGGAGTAAGATCAGATTGCATAACACGAAGGTTATTGCGCGTTTTGTTTTGTAAATTATTATTTTGTAAATTTTGTGAATTTTCCAATTTCCCACGTCTTTGGGTAGGTCTTGAGTCTAATTGGGTATTATTAGTACCAAATGGCGATGATAAGACTGTTGGGGTCAAATTTGAAGCGATTTGGTTATTATTTTGATTATTTTGATTATCAACACTTTTATTGTTATTTTTGTTACTATTAATACCATCGACACCATCGACACCATCAACACCAGTAATACCAGCTTGATGAATATGTGGACATTGATTTCCTAGTTTACAACCAGTAGGGGTATTAAAAAAACGACAAATAATTTGCTTTTTTTTATTTTTATTTTTTGGTAAATTTTTTCCATCATCACCATGACCATTCCCATTATTAACCCGGCCACTTTCAATAGCAATTTTGGATTGTTCACCGAAATTATTAGGATTAATTGGCATGGATTTTGGATAAAATGGAGTTGGATTGTGATGAGAATTAATATCACCTTTGTGAATATTGTTTTTGGTAAAAAAATTATTATTTTGATTGTGATTTTGATTGTGATTGTGATTGTGGTTGTGATTGTGGTTGTGATTTTTGTTTTCACCATATTGTTGTTGCTCTTGATGGCTAAATGGACCAGAAGGAACGAGACTTGCCCCGTTAGGAGTAAACTGAACGACAGTTTCCTTATTTGGGGTGAAGTTTGCCTTGGCATTAGCTTTAAGAGCACTTAATTTGTGACTTTGGAGTAAAAAGCGGCGCATTTTTTGCAGCACTTTTATTCAACACAAATTCATTTTCAACTTTTGTAACATTTTCTGTAACATTTTTTGAATTAATTTCTGTGGATTTATTCTTTGTGGTAGTTTGAGAATGTGAACTACTTAAAGATCCACCTGGGTCACCTGGACCATTACCTGGCTGGTCAGACATACTAAAACAAAAGGGCGTGAAAGTTACTTTTTTTTTCTTCGGGGTGTTTTTTTTTTGGGGTTTTTTTTAAATCTTTTTTGTGTCAAAAATGTGGAATTTTTTTGTCAAAAAATATTCAAGAAGTTTAATTGAGCTGAGCTAAATCAAATTCCTATTGTTGTTTATGGAGAGATGGGGGGGGGGGATTTCTGGTGTGAGAAGACGAAAAGAGAAAAGAATAACAAAAATTGGTGAAAAAATCCGCAAAAAATCCGTCAAAAAATCCGCAAAAAAAAATCGCAAACTTAGGCGCGAGTTAAATATAACCGTGAGCTCATCTATCATATGGTCATTCAACTCGAGAGGTGATATGAAAACAGTTAACGATGATTCAATACAAGTGCAGGGTTACAACGTGGAGAAATTGAGCACAAAAAAAACGAACCAGAAACTGTTTTGGGTGAAAAATGGGGCACATCGGGGTGTTTTGGGATTGATTGAAAGGTAAAATTGGAAGGATTAGGGATTGACATGTGGTAACCAATTTTTATGAACATGTTTATCGAGTATTTCCCGCAATAAGAATTATTTTTGAAATTTTGCGGGAACAAATTTGGATTCGATAACAACAATTCATTTTGTTTCTCAATCTTAGACAGCTCCAAAACATCAAATATGATCGCTTGATATAATATCCAGCGTTGATAATGCTTCCGATTGACTATACTTGTCCATGTCTAGACTATATACCCCCGACTAGCCCCATTAAATCCGATCATTATTCTCCAGAAAAATGCCAAAAATGATTTTTTTTTTCAGCAATTTTTTCTTTTGTCCGAAAAATCCCAAAACCGGAACAAATTTCAAAACCCGGCGCAACTTATCCACTTGTGCACATAAAACGGATAAAATGAATACAACTTGGATTAATTTACCCGTATTATCGCGTAACAACCTACATCATCGGAATTTTGAATCAAAACCAAAAAGGAACAAATTTTGGCATTGAATGGGACTTTAC
>Ga0256897_1000169_pt1 | contig 15189 bp, 6 predicted proteins | sample MC6MC0670MT_FD_186336 | JGI IMG/M metagenome (GOLD analysis project Ga0256897, IMG submission 186336) | Metatranscriptome of enriched soil aggregate microbial communities from Iowa State University, Ames, United States - MC6-MC0670-MT... | ecosystem: Environmental > Terrestrial > Soil >... | reverse complement strand
CGCGAAGTGGAAATTGGGTTGAAGGGGGTGTTCATTTTTTTAATCCGATTGACACAATTTTTAGCCCAATATTGTACACTTATAAACGGGAACAACTTTGTGATACAAATTCTACCTAATAGTTTTGAAAAAGTGAGTCCTATAGCCGTCTATAACGATAATATATCAATTCGACTTGTTTAAGACCCCATGTGTAGACTTATCGGGGGGTTATGAGGCAGAAATTCCCTTTTTTACAAAAAAATCAGATTTTGTCAACTGATACCAACGAGGGCGGAACAGTCCTCATGAGTTGTAGTTAGGGTTGTACATCCGTCAGTCGGTTGATCTTCAGCATCCATTCAATTAACAGGGTGAAGGAACTCAGGGGTAAGGTTTGGTCGAGTTTATTGGTTATTTGGGTGTAATGATGCTCATAATTATTGTTTTAATTCATTATTCAGTTGAAGTACGGTTTTATAGAAGAAATGGGGGGGGGTTAATCACGGGAGAAATTCAAGATGGAAACAAAATGAATTAATTTGTTCACTTTTTAACTCATAACAATTAACCCTATTCCTTAACAACGGATAATTCCACTTCTGCTCTTTGTTTACGCAGGTTATCCGGCGCGGAATCAGCTGGGGTGGCATCAATCGCAACTTGAGCAACATTCGTTGGTGCAGCAACTACCGCAGTTTTCGGTGGAGGAGCCCAACACGCAACTTTGCGATGTCTAAGACACAAAACACCAGTCATAATAAAACCGAATGCGAGTAACGCAGTTAAAACACCAGCGATTTTGGCCGTTGAACGTTTATCGGTGCCAGATGAGCCCAATGAGCTGAATTGAGGGATGGATGTCGTTGAAAAGGTTGTAGAATGGTCTGAGGACGGGGTTGGGATGGAGTAGACTGGTTGGATAATGGTTGGATTGACGACCAGAATTTGTGGGGTGTGTTGTGTTGTTTGAATGGCTGTAATGTTGGTAGAGGATAGGAATAGGTATAACAGAGATAATATTAAGAGAAGATATTGTTTCATTTGGTTTGGAGTGTGTGTTTTGTTTTCTGAAGTTTTTTTTTGTAGTTTTTTTTTTTTTGAAATTTTTTTTGAGAATTAAAAAAAAGTATAAATAGGGGTATATGAGATATAAAACTGGATTGTAGTGATGAATAATAAGCGATATTTTAATTTAAATTGTTTCCAAGGCAGAATTCCCAATTTGACAGAAATATGCATGTTTTTGTGGAAAATTTGAAAAAAAATTATTTTTTATTTTTATTTTATTTTTATTTTATTTTTTTTTTATTTTTCTTATTTTTTCGAAACAAGTTTCCCAAATCCTTCTGGACTGCGATAATTACAACCAAGTACCTAAACTTCCAGTTAGGGAAGATTTTCATCTTTCTATCTCGTCTTTACTCCTTAATTAAATATTTAACCATGAAGCTACGTGTCAAACTTCATTTAAAAACACCGTTTGAACGAAATGTCTTAAATAACCTTACCCCTCCACCACTATAGGCTTGAAAATTGATAAACACGGGTTAAAATCTTATTGCCGTTTACATTGCCGAAAATTAGCACTGTGGATTGTGACGGGGACCAAATGGGATGGGATCAAAATTTTGAACTTTGATCGCTCAAAACGATTTGTTTCATGCAAAATGTTCCAAAAACAATAATAACTATAAATTGCACAAAACTTGCGTAATGTCGTGTGCAATTTGTATCCACTTTGTTTTTGCGTTTGTTTGCCTTATGACGTCTCTCAATTATCTTGTTTGGGTCGGAAACAAATTTATTTTAAGAAAAATCTTTGCTTTTTTTTATGCAATTAATTGAACCAAACGGCGATATCCGCCTCTACAATTTCTTTCACATTCATCCACCGAAAATTCAACTCGATGATTTTATTTGTATCACACCATTAACACGTTTTGGCCCCAAATTGTGTTCTTTTTTTTTTTTGATTTTTGTGCCGAAAAAAAATGTTCTTTTCTTCTTCCAAAAATTGTCGCAAAAAATGACACAAAAAATGACACATCCCCCACCGTCTGATTTTTCCTCCTCGTCTTTACTTTAATCCTCGTATTAACCTCTGATTGCCTCGAAAAACTCACATTTTGATCTCATTTTCTGCCCCGAAAAACCAAAAAACCAAAAAACCAAAAAAGCAGGAAAAACCCAAATTTTTTCATTTCCCCAAAAAAATGAAATTCCTCCCACTTTTCCTCCTCACCCTCCTCCTTTGTACTCTCCTCTGCGCTCCACAAATCGCAGCACAGAATTACAAACCGGAACAAATCCGTCTTGAATTAACTGGCACTGAAACTGAAATGACAGTTATCTACACCACTGGCTCAAGTACAAACTCGAATTTCAAAACTGAATATCTTACTGCACCAAAACCACAAGTCTGGTGGGGTACAACTTCAACCCCATCGACTCTTGTCGGGGGCAAAACTAATCATTTTGATTATTCTGGTTATATTGCCGATATTCATGCTGTGACATTAAAAGGTTTAAAACCTGGTACTACTTATTATTACAAAGTTGGTGATTCAAGTTATAAAGATGGTGTCTCACAAGTTTATTCATTTAAAGCTGGGAATCCAACCAAATGGGCCGTGTTTGGCGATTATGGCCTTACCAATATGGATCAATCATTATCTGGACTTATTAATGATGCCAAGGCAAAGGTTTACGATGGGGTCTTACATTTAGGCGACATTGCATACGATTTACACAACCAAAAAGGCGCAAAGGGGGATACTTTTATGAACTCATTACAACCAGTTAGCGCGACTGTCCCGTATATGACCATTGTTGGTAATCATGAATCTAATGGTAACTTTTCTCATTTCAAAAATCGCTTTTTTTCCCTGGAACAGTTCGGGGCAAAATCTGGGTCAGATACTCTTTTGTGGTTTAGTTGGAACAGTGCGAATGTCCATTGGTTAGTATTCGATACTGAAGTCTATAGCTACTTTAATGATCCCGTACAGGTCCAAAGACAATTAGATTGGCTCGAAAAGGATTTAATTAAATATAATACCCCAGAAATGCGTCAGAAATATCCATGGATTATTTCCCTTGGACATAAATGTGATTGGCATGATGAATGTAAATATGATGATTTCCGTGCACTTTTACATAAATATGGTGTTGACCTTCACCTCTGTGGTCATCAACATAATTATCAACGCCTTTATCCTGGTTTACGTCGTACAGTTCAATCATATCCATCACCAAACCTATTTGTCAACCCATCTTACTGGACCCAAGTCGTTATTGGTAGCCCCGGTTGTCAAGAAAAAATTTCTACCGGTTTGGCCCCATATAAAAACGGTACAGCTTCATATAAATATGCGTATGGTTATGGTTTATTAGAAGTTAAAAACTCAACTTATATTGATTGGGTTTGGAAACAAACAAATTTACCAGCAAGTAGCGCCAATGGTGAGACTACTTTTGATCAAGCGATGTTAGCGTTTGATTTACCTGGGCAAGAATTTGTTGGGGTTAATGCGCCATCTATTGAAGACAGAATGACTTTGATTCAAACCCATCATGGGATGAGATCAATGCAATTGTATGACTTTGCGATGGCTAATCATGACTATTTGACTCAACAAGATCAATTGCTTGGGGTTTCTGACCCTAATCAAGTCTTGTATGATCAAAATTACTTACGTGATGTTGATGAGGACAAGGTTGAATAAAGAAATTGGAAATTTCCGTAAAATGAATTTTTTTCATCTTTTTTTTTGTTTTTTTTGTTTTAATTTAAAAATGAACAAAACCAAAATACCATTGTCGCTCCATACAGCACACCATTTCCATCATTTTATGTTCGTTTCATATTATTTGATCCGTACTTGGCCTTTGTAACGCCAGTTTTTTTGTTTTTTTTGGAGTATCCAATTTCAGTTTGATACTCACCCCCTTTCCCTCCATTTCCCTCCACTTTTTAATCAATTTTTCCATAACAAAATGGGATATTATTATTATTCTTAATAACCATACCCAACTTTAGTCACAGTAACCCCGTCTCCTTTCTTTTTCCCTTTTTCTCCTTTTAGTATCATAACCCATATTTTCGTTCGTTAACACCATTTCTGGTCTTATCTTTTCGTAACATTACCCTTTAATATTCTCCTTCTCCTTTTTTTAGGCGTTCAATAGTGATTTTAAAAAAAAGAAAACAGAAATGAAAAATTACTTTTTTCAAACCGTTTTCTCTTTTTTTGTCAATATTCTTTTCGCACTCTCCGTACATTCGCCTCTTCATTATAATAATAAATCGCGCATATACATTGTCTCTGACCTAATGTGGACGATAGATTTGATTGATTGCATTTTGGAGTTTATTTTCCAAAACTGAAAAAAGGAGTTTCTGATAGCAAGAACAGACAGCCTATGAATGTGTACGAATGGAGTATAATAATAAATATGAAGAACAATGAATAGGAGCATAAAAATAAATAAATAAATACCTGCTTACTTCAACCCATTAAAAAAGTTTGAAGTCCCATGTTTCAATTTTCGTACCTTTGGTAAATGATGTTGAATATCAGGAACAGTAGAAAGACCGTTGATAGTTTTTGGAGCGGCATCATCTTTTTGGGCAATTTTCTTGTCTTTACGTTTTTTTGCCTTATCAGAAAAAAAACCAGAGCGATTTGCATCAGCCAATTCATGCCCATGATCTTTACGGAATTTTTTGGAATCAAAATTAGCAGCATCTAAAATGGTTGGGTGAATAACAGGACCAGGTGGGGGGAGTAATGGTTTTGGGCCAGATACTGGAGTTTTTTTATCAGCAAATTTGTTCACAGCAGGGGTTGGTGGCGTGATTGATTTTTTAGGATCAGTTTTGGGTCTTTCAAGCCGTTTGACTGGTTTTGGGTCAGTTTTTGTGTCAATTTTTTTATCATCTTTTTTCACATTTTTCACATTTTTCACATTTTTCACATTTTTCACACTTTTCACACTTTTGTCATCTTGTCTTAAATTTTTAATTTGAGAAAAGTCCATCCCATCATCACTATCAGAGAATTGATCATTATCATCATCTTCATCATCGCCATCGAGATCAAGATCAGGATATAATTCTTTCAAATAAGCTTCTTGTTCCTTTTCAGACATTTTTTCCAACACAGATAAATCAATTTCAACATCACTATCACCATCATTATCATTATCACTATCATCAGTTGCCCATTCATCATCTTCATCACTATCTTGAGGATTATCCCAATCAAATTCAGATGAATCAGAATGAGAAGCATTTTTTTCATCGTTTTCTTCAATATTTTGATCATTTTGACTATTTTCGCCATTTTTTTGTTCCAAAAAGTTCCCAACAACGCCATATTTTTTACGTAATCTTTCTTGATCTTTTGAAAATGCATCAATTTGATAATCAACCATCATTTCTTGAAAAGCTTTCATAGCCCCATCGCCCTCCAAATCGAAATCATCTTCAGAATCTGTACTAAAATCGCTACGATCTTCATCATATTTAGATTGTTTAGATTGTTTAGATTGTTTAGATTGCTTTGATTGCTTACCCTTAGTTGGACCGATTTTATTAACCTTTTTAGCACTTCTATCATCAAACATATCATCATCATCATCATCATCATCACTGCCCCAGTCACTTGAATCAGAGTCAACCTGCTTTGATTGCTTTGATTTGTTATTATTTTTACCACCACTTTTCTGATTCCCCTTTGATTTCTTCTTTCCTTTCCGATTATCATCATCACTATCATCATACTCCGCAATTCTTTTCTTATCCAATTCCTTTTTTTGAGCACGAGTTAAATTCTGACGAACGACTTGCATATCTTGAACATCCCAAAAACGAACAACGTTATCAGCAGATGCAACACACACCAAATCATTAGCCCAAACAAAATCGTCTTGATCAAGCGGTCCACGTTGAGATGCTAACGCAGTAATCCAAGATTTATGTACAGCAACAACACCGATAATACGTGTCGGTTTAATAGTTAAAAGACGAACAATACCGTCTTCAGTGCCGGTTAAAATAGTACTATCATCAAGTGGGATAATAAAATCAACACTTTTGTCTTGAAATAGATATCTATCACGCATGACTTCCATATCATTAACATCAAATGTTGATAATGGACCAGTATCTGAACCAATAATAACAAGATCATCATCCTTAAGAAGAGCTAAGGAATTAATCTCATCAACATTTTTACCACTATCAATGTATTTCCCAGTTCTAATATCATAAGTTGAAACATGTTTATCAGCAGAGCCAAAAACGACTTGTTTGTGTTTGTCTGAAACAGCCATAGAGGTAATATAATCACCAAAATCATCAGCAGACCATTTTTTATTAATTTGATATGTTGGACGGGAAGTAGTAGTAGATTGAGTTAAAGTATTAATAGTGGAATTATGTTGTGAATTTTTGTTCACATTTTTAACATCGACTTTAACCTTTCCTTTTGGAGCATGTGGCAATCCTTTATTTAAAACAACATCCCCAATTCGAATATCCAGCCCAACACAAGATCCTTCTTCATCCCCTAATAAAATCATACTATCATCACATGTACGCAATGTGGTGTACCCACAAGAATGGTCCAAATGAGTCAAAATTGACTGATGAGTTTCCAAATCGATCAAGCCAACACCACCTTCTCTAGTAGCACATGCTAAGAGTCCATCATTACCGTGAAATAGATCAATAGCGCGGACTGGGAGTAAGGATTGTTTAACTGACCATGATTTTTCAAATGCATCTTCAGCGACATCATCGTCTTCAGACAATTCTGCATCTTCATCATGTTCGTCATAAAAATCGACATCTTCTTCATCATACGTTTCAGGTTTCCACCATTCTGAAGCTGGACGCGCAGTATAAAAGTTAACTGTACCATCGAGATGACCAGCAATGTATTGGCAGCGGTCACGTGTGGAAGATTTTGGGGTAACAATCGACATTGGGAGGGTATCACATTTCATAGAGGGGAGATCAGGTTCTTGGACACCGACTGGGTTCAGGACATTGCTGAGAAACATTTTTGAAGTGCTTTTTTAAGGTGTGATTTGGTACCAATGGGAGATATGATTATTAGCTCGTGATTAGAACTAATAAAGTCTGATAATTCCGTAGTTGAGTTAAGGTAGGTTGTGGTTTATCATGATTAAAATGATGGGGATTGGATAAAGAGAAGAAATTTGGCAATGAATTTTTGTAACAAGGTTTGGTTGAAAAAATGTTTCAAAGAGATCCAAGAAGAAATCAAAGAGATGAAAATCAGGGCTGACAGTTCCAAATCAATTATTTCTATACGATAGGACCTGTTTCATAGATCTGGTGGGGTATCGGATCAATAAAAATCCAAAAAAACCTTACCAAGGGCGTAAAAATATAACAAAAGAGGGGGTATATCTCACCATGATCGCGTATAGAGAGTCTTAGATATGGGTGACGTCATTAAAATACATTTATATACACACAATCGTGCTGGTATGTTTGGTGTATTTGAGTATCGGCATGAACTTGACGGGGAATAAAAAGCTGAGTGAAGAAATTTTAAAAAATATGCCCTTTCTGGTGTTTTAAAGCCGTGATAAAACAAAAAACAGCTCAAGATTGAATGTTAAACGCGATGACGAGTTAATACGGAAGGAGTACAATCATTCAGGCGTGTTTTTCATGATTTGAATAATTTTTATCAAAATATCCAAAAACTGTTTTTGAAAAAACGAAACAAATCCAAGTTTAATAAAAATGACAATATTGTGTAATTCGGCATTCTCACTCACTTCAACTTTCAAATATGAATTTTCAACGCTGTATAAATCAATACTTTTTGAACTCATGAAGACTACCTCATTTATCTTAATATAGCCGAAATAATCAATTTATGAACAAAAAATAATCTCCACTATAAATTAGTTTAGGATGGGATAATGTTGTTCATTTCAAACCACTCGGTTTATTCAATAATACCACTCGGTTCAATCATTTCTCTTCCATTTTATATCCTAGCAACACCACCTTGACTCAAATTGTAACTTTGGATCATTCATGAACATTTTTCTCATTTTTTCCTCGTTTCATTCTTTGTAATCTTCCCCTTATTCCTTTGTATTTTACCACTACTTGTGACTCATCTTAATCTCTCTTTAAACCTTTTTCTCCCCAGAAATTACAAGCTTAATACCGAAAAATTAACTTTTCCAAACGCTTTTATATTTTTACAACACACTTCCCAATCCAATTTATTCTTGGAGATCAAAATCATTTCCATTTTTCTTCGCCAAGTTTATAATTCTGATTAATTCATTCAAGAACAATTCAATCATTATTATATTAGTTCCTTTACCTTCAAATATAGCTCTATAGCTCAAATTAGCCCCAAAATAACCCCCCATTTTCTCATCTTTTTTAAAAGCTCCTCCAACTCCAACCAATCCCACCTCCATTTCTCTTCACATCGATAATCTTTTCAACCAAATCCCATTACCCCACACTTTCACTGAATTAGATCGACATTTTTTCTCACATAACTCAAATGTCTACGACATATACATATAATGTCACGGGTATGACATGTGGTAGTTGTGTAGCGTACCTTGAATCTAACATTTCAAAACTGAATGATATTGATAGCGTTTCAGTCTCATTAATGTTAAACAAAGCCGAAATTAAAACACCAAAAGAAGGTCGCGAAGATGAATTATTAGAAGCAATTAAAAAATGTGGTTTTACTCCGAGTTATATCTCGACATTAAAACCTGGAGACGGGAATAATTCATCGCAGAGAAAACCGCTTGGGTTAAAAAAACCACAAACCCATGTTGAATTGCCACCACCTAGTTTTACATTTGATCAAGGTGGTGATGATAATGATGACTTTTCCGGGGCTGACGTTGATGATGATGGGGATAAACCTATGGATCAAATTAATCAAAATAATATCATCATTAACGATCAAAACAATGATGATATTGATGATTTTGAATCAGCATTACAAAGTTTTGATGGTATTAACTTACAAGATGGGAATGGTGATGGTGATGGTGATGGTGATGGTGATGGTGATGGTGATGATGATGGTGATGGTGATGGTGATGATGATTTTGAATCAGCTTTAAATGACTTTGATAATATCATTGCTCAGAGTTCTATCAAACAAGATATTCCACAACCAGATCTAGTACTTAATCAACAGGTTCAAGATAATGATGTACAAGGTCTTTTGGATGAGTTTGATGCCATTATTTCAACTACACAAAGTCCAATTAAAAATGACAATGTTGCTATCAAAGCTACATCGCCAGTTACAAATGAAAATAACATTGCTATTAATAGTAGTGATAATAATAATAACAATGGGGGATTAACTTTTGATGACGACCCCATTCTCGATCGTCAAGATCAAAACAATCAAAACTCTTCAAACCCTTCAAACTCCTCAAACCCTTCAAACTCCTCAACATTATCATTTCCCTTATCAACTACCCCAGGTAAATTACCAAGTCCTCTATTGACCTCCCCTGCTCCAAAATTATTAACCAAAGAACTCAATTTGGAGGATGAATATGATAGTGGATATGGTGATGACTTTAATGATTCCGTTTTTATGATTCAAAATAATAGTAATAGTGATAGTAATACCAAAACAAATGATACAAGTACTAGTCATGTTGAACCAGATGGAAATGATGGTGATGATTTTGAATTTAGTTTTGGACAAGATAAAATTGATGAAATCAAGCCTGTTGATCATCCTAATGAACTCAATCAAGTTGAATCGACACAATCTGATATCGCTATGAACCCGCCAATTCAAGAAAAACCAAAAGGAAGTTGCTGTGGCGGTAAAAAAAAAGTTGAACCAGAACCACAATCAGAACCACAATCAGAACTTATTCAAGATGAAGAATTAAATGATGGTAATGATGAATTTAGTGGATTTGATGGATTTTCCGCTCTTGCTGATGAAGCTGAACCTGATGCCAATGTTGATGCTGTTGAACCAACTCGAGTTGATGATAAAAAGCAAGATTTGATTCCAGAAGCGCCCGTGGCTGTTGAAGAAAAACCAAAAGGAAGTTGTTGTGGTGGTAAAAAAGGTAAAGAACCGACTTTGACCACAACTGCTACAAATAATAATAATAATGAAAATAACAATAACAATGTTGAAAATGATCGCAACGACCTTTTGGGTGATTTCTCTAATGGATTTCCTGGGTTACAAAATAGTCCAAGTCAACATAGTAATGATAGGTTTAGTGATGTTTTTGATATATTATCAACTCCTACGTTAAGCCCCTCACAATCTCAAGCAAAAGTACAAGATAATACTAATATTACCGCTAAAGATAGTGGAAAGGTTAAGGGAAGTTGTTGTGGTGGGAAAGGGAAAAAGGATGGATTGGTTGATGGGAATGATGCAAAAATATCTTTAGCATCTGATGGCGGTAATGGTGATGATGATGATGATGATGATGATGATGATAATGATGATGGTTTCACTTTTGAATTTAATGACCCACAAGCACAACTTGAACGTGTTTCTGAATTTGACCCATTACAAAATCTAAATTTTGGTCAACCTTCCCATCCCCCAACTCCACCTCCAGTTGAAACTCCAATTACTATCCAAGAAAAACCCAAAGGAGGCTGTTGTGGGGGGAAAGGAAAGCTGAATGGGGATAAACCTGCCGATAATAATAGCAATAATATTGCAAATGTCCCCAAATCTCAGATTGACCTCCTTGAATTGGAAGTCCCGCAAAAACAATCTCCACAATCATCTCAAAATAGCTCACCTGTTATCTCAACAACTGGCCCAATTACTACCGCGACAACTGCCGCTCCAAAAGCATGTTGTGGTGGTGGTGGTAATAAAAACTCCTCTTTGACCCCATCTACTCAAACTACGACACCAACCCCGTCACCCGTCCCAACTCATACATTCAGTGTGACTGGTATGACTTGTGGATCTTGTGTAGCGTGGTTAGAATCAAAATTAAATTTAGTACCAAACGTTGAAAATGTTAGTGTTAGTTTGATGCTAAATAAAGCTGAAATTAAGGGTAATGTTAGTAAAGACATTTTATTTGATGCAATTAAAGCTGCTGGGTTTACTCCCGGATTTATCTCCACTTCGAACGGTTCAACTGCAAAATTATCCCGTTCAGCTCAAATGAGTGAAAAGGGGTTAAAAATGCCTTCACAACGTCTTGCTGAAGGTATTGCTGAAGCACCACAATTCTCACCAAGCTCCTCTCAAGATGGTGGTGATGTAGTCGGTAATGGGGCTGTTTCCCGCTCACAACAAAAAGCGATTAGAGCCCAACAAGAAGAAAATAAACTAAAGCAAGTACAAAATGTTTATGATCAACCAGAACCAAAACAAAAACTGAAAAAGGTACGAATGGAAACACCAAGTGAGAAATTAGCAAAACAAGCCCATGTTTGGTATGTTAGATTACAAGTTGCGTTAACTTTTGCAGTTCCAATTTTTTTTATCGCAATGATTTTACCATTACATGACACTTCAAATCGTATTTTAATGACACCATTAGTCAACTCCGCTACTGTTATGGGTTTTGTCTTGTTTTTATTAGCAACACCTGTTCAATTTGGGGTTGGAAGGATCTTTTTACAAAATGCATGGCTTGCTATTCAAAGTGGACATAGTAATATGTCTGTATTAATCGCAATTGGTTCATTATCGGCATATCTATACAGTCTTGTTTCATTATTGACAAACACATTTACATTTACTGATAGCCCTTATCCACATGGTGGAATGAGGGAACATTTCTTTGAAACTTCCTCGACATTAATTACTGTTGTCATCTTTGGCCAATATCTTGAACACGTCGCAAAAGGGCATACATCAAGTGCATTATCTAAACTTATGACTTTACAACCTTCAAATGCAACTACTGTTAAATTAACTCAAATTGGGCAAAATAAATCACAAAATTTAAATTTGCGTGACAATCAATCAGATGATGAATTTTTTGCACAAATTCAATCATTTATTCATTCGTTTTCATATCATTATAACTCTTCATCATTTTCATTAGATTCTAATGCATCAAATATGATTTCGAATAAATCCAACAATACTGCTGTTGTTATTGGTGGTAATACTACTATATTAACACAATCGCAAAAATTCAAATTTGATAATTTAATTTCTTCCAGTGGTTTACTTCTTGAAATGCTTGATGATACACAAGATATTAACAAATATGTTTCTCCAAATTCAATCCGTTCTGTTGATACTGAAGATTTAGAAGAAGGGCAATATGTTAAAATTATACGTGGTTCCAAGATCCCAGCTGACTGTATGCTTGTTTTTGGGACGATTTATATCGATGATTCGGTTGTTACTGGTGAATCAATCCAACGTAAGAAAATTCCGGGTTCGACATTAATTGGTGGTACTGTTGTTACTGAAGGTGTTTGTATTGCAATGGTTTTAAGAGCTGGCGAAGATACGACTTTATCACAAATTGTTACTCTTGTTGAACAAGCACAAATTTCAAAAGCACCAATTTCTGCATTTGCTGATCAAATTTCATTATATTTTGTCCCAACAATTATTGGACTTTCTATTTTTACTTTAATAATGTGGTATTTTCTCGGAACATTATTTGGGATTGTTTATCAATCTACTAATGATGACGGTGTTGTTGAAAAATTACCATTTTTGACCCATGCTGTTATCCGTGCTGTTGCAGTTGTTGTTATTGCATGTCCATGTGCTCTTGGTTTAGCAACACCAACCGCTGTTATGGTCGCGACTGGTGTTGGGGCCAATCATGGTGTTTTAATCAAAGGTGGTGCCGCGTTGGAAGCTGCTGCTAATATTGATACAGTTGTTTTTGACAAAACTGGTACTATTACAAAAGGTAAGCCACAGGTTGTGTGTTCAATGTTATTTTCACCAAGTTTAATTAATGGATTCCTTGGACCAAATGCTGGTGGGAATGGTTTAAGTACTAAAACTGGTAATAACCAATTTATTTTAAAATTATTAAATGATTATTTACCAACACATTTGCTTTTTGTTCAAGATGATGTCCAAATTGATCATTATAGTAGTATTGTTAAACAATCAGTGATTAAATCATTAGGGAATGAAAATGATGCGGGCCAATTTGGACAAGTTAATGTACATTCTGGTGAATCAACAGTTCCTGGAATGCATTTATTTCCGAATAACAATACCCATAATAACATGTCATTACAATTACATCAATTATTACGTGTTATTTTTACCTTGGTTAGTCTCGCTGAAAGTAATACTGAACATTTTATTGGGACTTGTTTATCTAAACATATGAAAGCACAAACGCTTTCATTTGGTGAGTCATTATTACAATTTGATCCAAAAAATGATCAAAATGATAATAATAATAATAATAATAATTCAAAAAATAAAAATATTAATTCTCAACATTTTGACCATATTCTACAACTTAATGAAACTTATTTTTCTATGTCACATGTTATTAATCAAACTGGCCGTGGTGTTAAATGTGATATTGCTGTCCCATTATCTTATTTACCTCCTTTAGGTAATCATAATGATAATAATTATCAAAGTAATAGTAATGGTATTACCCTTGCAAATGTTATTATTGGTAATGCAAATTGGTTAATTGAAAATAATATTTATATCCCGCCAATTATTGCTGCTATTGCTATTCAATTAGAATCACAAGGGTTAACTGTTATTTTTAGTTCAATACAAGGCCAAATTGTTGGAATGTTTTCAATTGGTGATGAAATTAAACCAGAAGCATTTGAAGTTATTGATTATCTTCAACATGTTATGCGTTATCAAATTTTTGTCCTTACTGGGGATAATGTTAGAAATGCTAAATTTTTAGCCGCAAGATTAAATATCCCATCTCAACATGTTTATGCACATTTATCCCCATCGCAAAAATTAAATATTATTCAACAATTACAAATCCATGGTCGTGTTATATCAGCTACTAATCCCATTCCTATTACTTCATCCGCCCAACGCGCTCAACAGGATCATTTAAAAGAAATGCAAGCATTTAAGATTAAAGATGTATTTCAATATATTCCAATTGTTGGTCCAATTATCCGTTTTATATCAAATAGTGATCATTCTGCTGCTCAACATCCAGTTGACCATGATGATATTGAAAATGGTGATGGGGTTACCGGTACTGGTAGGGGGAATCAAAGAGCAAAACCACGAAGTGTGTTATTTGTCGGGGATGGTATAAATGATTCACCAGCATTAGCACAAGCACAAGTTGGGATTGCAATTGGTGCTGGGACTGATGTTGCTATTGAATCCGCTGATATGGTCTTAGTACGTAATGATTTAACTGACTTATTAACTGCAATTGTTTTATCAAAACAAACCTTACATCGTATTAAATCAAATTTTGGTTGGTCATTATTATATAACGTTTTATCAATCCCATTAGCTGCTGGGTTATTATGGCCATTTACAAGTGCAATTTTACCGCCAGAAGTTGCCGCATTAGCAATGGGATGTAGTTCTGTCAGCGTTGTTTTTTCGTCTTTATGGTTGAAGTTATTTAAACCACCGATTCAATCCAATGTTGCTAATTCTTCTACTGGTAAATCTACCCAAGGAATGGATGGGGAAGATGTTGGATTTGATAGAAGACCAACTAAAGGGGGAATAATTTCACTACAAGGGAAGAGTAATGGAGACGGTCATCATTCGATTATTATGAATACTCATGGTGGAAATAAAAGCACCATTATGAATTCTGTTAAACAGCATGGGAAGTATGATAGATTTGATGATCGAGAATAAAGATGCAGTTTTGTAATTTGTTATATCTCCAAAAATCACCAAAAAAACCACTGAGAATGTTTTTTACCTTATAATGTGTTCACATTGTTACGATTGTGCATTTTGTTTGTGTAATTTGTATATAGTACATTTTAAACCTTTTTTTGCATTTTTTGCATTTTTATTTGCACATGTTGCTCAAAATAAACTAATAATAATAGATTTACATCAAGAACAACCAAAACTTGAACTCCATCATGACTATACTATCCACTTCTCAGAGCTCATATTTGTCCTGTATCTTTTATTATTCTTGTAGCAATAGTCCATTCCCTTTGTTTTTAAAAACAAAAAAGTGTGCAAATAGTAAAAT
>Ga0256897_1000159_pt1 | contig 15478 bp, 14 predicted proteins | sample MC6MC0670MT_FD_186336 | JGI IMG/M metagenome (GOLD analysis project Ga0256897, IMG submission 186336) | Metatranscriptome of enriched soil aggregate microbial communities from Iowa State University, Ames, United States - MC6-MC0670-MT... | ecosystem: Environmental > Terrestrial > Soil >... | reverse complement strand
CGCTATGACCGGGCGTCATTCGGCGGGCGCGTGGTGGATATTTTCTTGAAGAAGCACCGCTTGAATGTGCACGAGGCGGTGGAGCTGGATGAAATCGAAGCCATCGCCAACCTGGTGCGTCACGGGCTGGGGGTGGCGCTGTTGCCGCGCCTGCGCGGGCTGGACATGACGGGTTTACGGCTGGTGCCGTTGGGCGACCAGGCGTTTCACCGCGACATCGGCATCATCGGCCGGTTGCCGTTCGACGCGGGCAGCGTGCGGGAAAAGATGGCGGAATGCCTGGTGGCGGCAGCTAGTGCAGGCGTGCCATAAACAAGAATGGCGTCATGGCAAATTCAGCCATGACGCCATCCGCAATCAAGCGATCAACCTCGCCCGGTTTACAGCCGGTCGCAACGCACCGTGATCGGGTGGCTGCGCAGCGTGCTCATCACCACGTCATCCACCTGGCCTTCCACGTCCGTAATCACATAACCGATCTGGCCCTTGGTTTGCAGCGTCTGGCTGACGATGTTCAAACCGTGTTGCGCCATCAGGTTGTCCAGCGTGCCCAGCGCGCCCGGCGCGTTGCGGTGCACGTGCAGGATACGGGTGGCGCCGGCCGGTTCCAGATACGGCAGTTCGGGGAAGTTGACCGCGCCCTTGGTCGTGCCGGCCTGCATGAAGCGCACCAGCTTCTCGGCCACTTCGCGGCCGATGTTCTCTTGCGATTCCTGCGTGCTGCCGCCGATGTGCGGGGTCAGGATGACGTTGGGCAGGCCGATCAGCGGGCTTGCCAGCGGCTCGTCCGCGCCCTTGGGTTCGGTTGGGAACACGTCCAGTGCCGCGCCCGCCAGGTGTCCGGACTTCAGCGCGGCGTGCAGCGCGTCGATGTCGACCACCGTGCCGCGCGACGCGTTGATCAGGATGGCCCCGCGCCGCATGCGCGCGATGGTCTCCGCGTTCATGATGTTTTCGGTGGACTTGCCGCCCGGCACGTGCAGCGTCACCACATCGGCCTGCTCCAGCAGGTCGTTCAGCGTTGCGGCCGGACGCGCGTTGCCCAGCGGCAGCTTGGCTTCCACGTCGTGATAGATGACGCGCATGCCCAGGCCTTCAGCCAGCGTGCTGATCTGCGAGCCGATGTTGCCGTAGCCCACGATGCCCAGCGTCTTGCCGCGCGTTTCAAACGCGCCTGACGCGCTCTTGTCCCAGTGGCCCAGATGCACGCGGGCATTCTTTTCGGGAATGCGGCGCAGCAGCAGGATGGCTTCGCCCAGCACCAGTTCAGCCACGGAACGGGTGTTGGAGAAAGGCGCGTTGAACACGGGAATGCCGCGCTGCATGGCCGAATCCAGGTCGACCTGGTTCGTGCCGATGCAGAAGCAGCCCACGACGCGCAGGTCGGGGCTGGCCAGCAAGGCGGCATCCAGGTGCGTGCGAGAACGAATCCCCGCCACGTGCACGCCGCGCAGGGCGTCGTGCATTTGCGCCGGCGGCAGGGCCGCGGCGTGCGTGACGATATCGGTGTAGCCGGCGGCTTCGAAGACCGCGCGGGCGCTCGGGTGGATGTTCTCGAACAGGACGATTTTTGCCATGAGACTGCCAGGGGGTGGGTGAGAAATGCGTGTTATTTATTGTGGCGCATTTTTGCTGCAGTGCAAGGAGTAGCCATTGAGACGGTGTGGATGAATTGTTTCAACGGCCTTCCCACCCCCGCGCGCTAGCGATACGCCTGGAACACCTTGGCGCCGCCCTGCTTGTCGACCAGCACCACATCGTGCGGCGTCTTGCGGCCCCCGTATTCCGGGCCGTCCATGCCGGGCGAACCCAGCGGCATGCCGGGGGCGGCCAGGCCCGCTGCGTCGGGTTTTTCAAGCAGCAGACGGCGCACATCGCTGGCCGGCACATGGCCTTCGACCGCGTAGCCGTCAACCATGGCGGTGTGGCAGGACCCGTAGTCCGCCATGCCCGCGTTGCGACGGATAGGGCCGGTGTCTTGCACATCGTGCGTGGTCACGGTGAAGCCGTTGTCACGCATGTGCTTGACCCAGTCTTCGCAACAGCCGCAGGTGGGCGTCTTCCAGACTTCCACCTTGACGGGCGTTTGCGCCGCCGTGATCGCGGGCGCGAATAGCGGGGTGAACAGCGCCGCGGCAATAACCAGGCGGCGCGTAATTCGGGATGCGTTCATGATGCTCCGTAGGGGTAATGCCGAAAAGGCGGGGGGTGTCAGAACCAGAACCGCACGCCGGCCATTACGGCCGTCTGCGAGCGGCTGGCCCCAGCGTCCGAGGCATAGCTTGCCGTCTGGCCAAACTTTCGCTCAAAGGATACGCCGATATACGGCGCGAATTCCCGCGTGACTTCATACCGCAGCCGCAACGACAGTGAACCCGTCGACAGCCCCGACCCGATCCCGCGTTCGGGGTCGGATTTGCCGTACAGGCTGGCTTCGAGTTCCGGCGTGAAGATCAGCCGCTGCGTCAGCAGCAGGTCGTACTCGGCCTTCAGCGCCAGCGCCGTGCGGCCCGACGAACCCACATAGCCGGTCGTCTCCAGTTCGATGTTGTACGGCAGGACGCCTTCAATGCCAATGGCGGCCCAGTTGCGCTTCGCGCCCGTGCCGATGTCGCGGCGCGCACCCAGTTGCAGGTCCCAGAAGGGCGACACCGCATGGCTCCAGAACGCTTCAACCTTTCCGTCCGAACCGCCACCGTTTTCGCGTTCGCCTTCGCTCTTGATGACAAGCCGGTCGGTGGCCGTGCCGAACCAGAAGCGGCCATCCCAATTCAGCGCATTCTGCCCATCGCGGTTGCGCGACATGCCGAACTTGTCGAACAGCACTTGCCACGTGGGGTCGTTGTCCATCATGTGCGGATGGATGCCGTAGCTGTCGTAGCCACGCTCGCCCGCGCCATCGCTGGATGGCAGGCTGCCGATGGGGGGCGCATCGGACGCCGCATCGGGCGCCGCATCGGGCGCTGCGGGGGCGCCGTGACCCATGCTGGCATGGTCCATCGCGCCGTGGTCGGTTGCTGCGGATTGCGCGTGCGCGCCCGCGGCAAGCAGCGTCATCGCCAAGGCGCATGCGCCTAATCGTTTTGTCTTAGACGTCATCGCTTACTCCACCACGACCGCTCTGAACATGCCGGCCTCCATGTGATACAGCAGGTGGCAGTGGTAGGCCCAGTGCCCGCGCGCGTCGGCGCTGACGCGGTAACTCAGCCGCTGCGCCGGGTTGAGCGTGATGGTGTGCTTGCGCACCTGGAACGCGCCGTCGGGCGATTCCAGGTCGCTCCACAAGCCGTGCAGATGGATGGGGTGCGTCATCATCGTGTCGTTGACCAGCACGAAGCGCACGCGCTCGCCGTAGCGCAGCACGATGGGTTTCGCGTCCGAGAACTTCACGCCGTTGAACGACCACATGTAGCGTTCCATGTTGCCCGTCAGATGCAGCTCGATCTCGCGCGACGGCGTGCGGTTGTCGGCGGGTTCGCGGATGGAATGCAGGTCGGCGTAGGTCAGCACGCGGCGGCCGTTGTCGCGCAAGCCCACGCCTGGATCGTCCAGACGCGTTGACACCACGTCGGGCAGCATCGAGTTGCCCACGCCGCGCTCGGCGGGGTAGGGATGCTTTACTTCGACCATGCCGCCCTGGCCTGCGCCGGAACCGTGCTGCATGCCATGGTCTCCACCGCCCATGTCGTGCGCCATGCCCATGTCCATCATGCCCAGCAATTGCACGCGGTCGAGAGCCGGCACGTCCACCTGCATGCCGGCGCGCGGGGCCAGCGTGGCGCGGGCGTAGCCGGAACGGTCCATGGCCTGCGAGAAGATCGTATAGGCGCGGTCGTCTTGCGGCTCGACGATCACGTCATACGTTTCCGCCACGCCGATGCGGAACTCTTCCACGTCCACCGGGCGCACGTCCTGCCCGTCCGCCGCCACCACCGTCATCTTCAACCCTGGAATACGCACGTCGAAGTACGTCATCGCCGAGCCGTTGATGAAGCGCAGCCGGATGCGTTCGCCCGGCGTGAACAGCCCGGTCCAATTGCCCGCGGGCGTCGCGCCGTTGGTCAGGAAGGTGTAGGTGGCGCCCGACACATCGGCCAGATCCGACGGGTTCATGCGCATCTGTTCCCACATCAGGCGTTCAGACAGCGCGGCGCGCCAGCCGCGGCTGGCGGCGTCGGCCCGCAGGCTTTGCACGCTGGGCTGAATGCCGTTGTAGTAGTCGGGCATCACCTTCAGCTTGTTGAAAAGCCGCATGGGATCTTCGTCCGTCCAGTCGGACAGCAGCACCGTGTAGTCGCGGTCGGAGGCGATGGGATCGCGACGGCGCGGGTCGATGACAATCGCGCCGTACAGGCCCGTCTGTTCCTGAAAGCCCGAATGGCTGTGATACCAGTACGTGCCGCTTTGGCGCACGTCGAAACGGTAGGTGAAGGTCTGGCCGGGGTCGATGCCGTCAAAGCTCAGGCCCGGCACGCCATCCATGTTGGACGGCAGCAAAATGCCGTGCCAATGAATCGACGTCTGCTCACGCAGCCGGTTGGTGACGTGCAGCGTGACCGTGTCGCCTTCGCGCCAGCGCAGAAGCGGCGCGGGCAACTGGCCGTTGACGGTGGTGGCCACGCGCGCCGCGCCTGTGAAGTTGACCGGCGTTTCACCGATCTCAAGATGGAACTCGGCGCCGCGCAATTCGGCGGTGGGGGCAGGGTGCGATTGCGCCAGCGCTGCGCGCCAGCCGCCAAGCGCCGCCAGCGCGCCGCCGGCAGCCAGGCCCTGTACGAATCGCCGGCGGGCAAGAGGGGGAAGTGTGCGCATAGGAAGTCGGTGCCGGGCGTCACAGCACCGACACGGCTCCCTTCATGCCAGCCGAATAATGCCCGGGTTCCAGGCAGCCGAAGGACACTGTACCCGCCTTGTCGAAGCGCCAGACGATCTGCCCAGACTTGCCCGCCTCCAGCGACACCGCGTTGGCTTCCTCGTGGCGCATGCCAGGGTCCTTCATCATCATGTCGTAGTGCGCTTTCAGATCGGCGTCGGTGCCCAGCACCAGCTCGTGCCGAATCTTGCCGACATTGCGCACATTGATGCGCACGGTTTCGCCGGCCTTGACCTCGATGCGGTCGGGCGTGAAACGCATGGCGTCGTTCATGTCGATATTGATGGTGCGCGTGGCGCGGGCGGCGTCGCCCGGCTTGCCGATGGGCGCCGTGGCGGCCGGCATGGCCATGGACGACATGTTGTGGCCATCGTGGCCGCCTGCGGCTTGCGCGGCGGCGGTGAACAGCAGGGCCAGGGCGGCAGCCTGGCTAAGGCGAATCAGAGCGTCTTTCACGAAAATCCTTACAGGAGTGACCGTGATGACACTGTAGGAAAGCCGGGGTGACCCGATTCTGTCGCCTGGATTACGGTTTTGTAATGTTGGGCGGCTGCGGGGCAGGTTCCGGCCCGCGCAACGTGATGCCCACCGCCGTGCCAGACGCATCCGACACCGCGTCCACATCGCCGCCATGCATAAGGGCGATGGCGCGCACGATGGCCAGCCCCAGCCCATGCCCTTCGCTGCGCGGCGCGCGGGGTTGCCCGGACCGGAAGAAACGGTCGAAGATGCGGGGCAGGTCGGCGGCGGGAATGGGCGTGCCCGGGTTGCGCACTTGCACCCGCGCGCCTGCCGCCGACGCTGAACACGTCAGCACGATTTCGCGGCCGGCGGGCGTAGCCTTGATGGCGTTGGAGATCAAATTGGCCAAGGCGCGGCGCACCAGCCCCGGGTTGGCGGCCACCGTTGCATCGCCCTCGCAGCGCAAATGCACGCCCTGGGCTTCCAGCGTGGCCTCGTAGTATTCCGCCACGCGCCGGGCCTCGGCCGCGAGCGACACCGGCGCCAGGTCCGCCGCCCGTTCCCCGCGGTCCGCGCGCGCCAGGAACAGCATGTCGTTGACCAGCGTCTTCAGGTCTTCAAGCTCTTCCAGATTGGATTCCAGCGCGTCGCGCAACTCGGCGGCGTCGCGCGGAGAAGACAGCATCACCTGCGTGCCGTTGATCAGCGTGGCAAGCGGCGTGCGCAGTTCATGCGCCACGTCGGCGTTAAACCCTTCCATTTGCTGATACGCCGATTGCAGCCGTTCCAGCGTGCGGTTAAACGACCGCACCAGGTCGTGCAGTTCGCGGTCGGTGTCTTCCAGCGGCAGGCGGCGCGCCAGATTGTCGGGCTGGATGCGAGCCGCCTGCTCCGACAGCCGGCGCGTGGGCGCCATGCTGCGGCGCACGGCCCAGGCGGCCAGCACGACGGTCGCGCCCACCCATAGCGCGCAGATCAACACCAGCGCGGTGCCATAGGCGTACAGAAACTGCGAGCTGGTGCGCGTGCTGACGGCCACGGTCAGTTCGGCGCCCGGCAGGATGCGGTCGTTCATGGCCACGCGCAAGCCGCGCATGCGCCCGCCATCGGCGGTTTGCAGCACCACTTGCCTGCCGTCGTCGGCCGTGCCGAGCGTTTCGGGGGCGGGGCCGCCGTAAACGGCGTGGCCCTGCGCGTCCACGATCCAGATGCCCAGCTGGCCTTGGCCGGCTCGCATTTCGTCAAACGTGGCGGCCAGATCGTGCAGGCCGCTGGCGCTGTTCTGCATGTCGATCAGGTGGTCGATCAATTCCAGCTTGCCGCTGACCTCGGTGATTTCCTGGCGTTCGACTTCGCGCTTGAGCGCCCAGAACAACGTCGCCCCGGCCAGGCTGGATACCAGCAGTGCAATGGCGCCCAGCAGCAGCGTCAGCCGCGCCTGCATCGAACGCATGCGCGTCGGCTTCATTCCGGTTTGGGCTCGGGGCGCGACTCCAGCACATAGCCCATGCCGCGCACGGTGTGCAGCAGCTTGGCGTCGAACGGGTCGTCCAGCTTGCCGCGCAGGCGGCGCACGGCGACGTCGATGACATTGGTGTCGCTGTCGAAATTCATGTCCCACACCTGTTCGGCCAGCGTGGTGCGAGACAGCACCTGGCCCTGGCGGCGCAGCAGCAGGGCCAGCAGGTTGAATTCCTTGGCGGTCAGGTCCAGGCGGCGTCCGCCCCGCTGGGCGCGGCGGCGGGCCAGGTCCAGCTCCAGATCGGCCAGGCGCAGCAGCGTGGGTTCCTGCGTGCGGCCCCGGCGCAGCAGCGCCTGCACGCGGGCCAGCAGTTCGGAAAACGCAAAGGGCTTCACCAGATAATCGTCGGCGCCGCCCTCCAGGCCGCGCACGCGGTCTTCCACGGCGTCGCGCGCCGTCAGCATCAGGATGGGGGTGTCTTTTTGTGCGCGAACCGATGCCAGGATGCCGAAGCCGTCCACGCCGGGCAGCATCACATCCAGCACGATCAGGTCGTACGCGCCTTCCAGCGCCAGATGCAGGCCGTCGACGCCGTCGCGCGCCAGATCCACGATATGGCTCTGTTCCGACAGCCCCTTCTTGAGGTAGTCGGCCAGTTTGGGTTCGTCTTCGATGACCAGGATGCGCATGGCCGGAAATTTACCACCCGCGCCGGCTGCGCGGCGCGGGTGATACGAGCAAACCGGTCAGGCTGGTTCGTCGATGGCGATACGTTCGAAGGGGAAGCGCAGCGCGAAGACGCTGCCTTTGCCGGGCTCGCTCGTGATGAGCAATTCGGCATCGTGGCGCATGGCGATGTGCTTGGTGATCGCCAGGCCCAGGCCCGTGCCGCCCACGGCGCGCGAGCGCCCGCGGTCCACGCGGTAGAAGCGTTCGGTCAGGCGCGGCAAGTGGCGGGCGGGGATGCCGATGCCGGTGTCCTGCACGCTGTAGCGCGCGCCGCCATCGGGCTCGCGTTCCCAGCGCACGGTGATCGTGCCGCCGTCGGGCGTGTAGCGCACGGCGTTGGTCAGCAGGTTCGACAGCGCAGAGGTCAGCTCGGTCTCGGCGCCCAGCACGTCCAGCGTTTCGTCGATGTGCCATTCCAGCACATGACGTCCGCCCGACAACGCTTCGATCTGCTGGCGCGCTTTTTGCAGCAGCGCGCTCATGTTGATCGCGCGCGGGTCGCTGCCCGGCGACGATTCCAGCGTGGACAAGGTCAGCAGGTCTTCGACGATGGCCTGCATGCGCTGGGCCTGCTCATGCATCATGTCGATGTACTGCGCGCGCTGTTCTGCGGGCAAGGCATCGGCCGGCATGTCGCGCAGCGTTTCCAGAAAGCCCGCCAGCACGGTCAGCGGCGTGCGCAGCTCGTGCGAGACGTTGGCCACGAAATCGCGGCGCGTGGTTTCCAGGCGTTCAATCTGCGTGACGTCGCGGGTGATGAGCAGGCGCTGATTGCTGGCGTAGGACGTCAGCTGCATCATCATCAGCCGTTCCTGGCCTTGCTGGCCCAGTCGCACCAGGATCGGGTCGGGCCAGGACGAGCGGTGCGCGTATTCCACGAATTCCGGCGCGCGCAGCAGGTTCAGCAGATTGTGGCCACGGTCGGCCGGCAGGCGCAGGCCCAGATGCTGGCGCGCCATGCGGTTGCACCAGTCGATCTGGAAGTCTTCGTTCATCGTGACCGCGCCGTCCGGCAGCGCCTGGGCGGCGGCCAGCATGCCTTGCATGGTGTCGCGGGTTTCGGCCAGTTCCCGGGCGCGGGCGCGGGTGTAGCGGTAGAGCGGGGCGAGGATGTCGTCCCAAGGCCCGACGGAGGCGGGAGGAGAGGTGTCCGGGTGATTGGCCCAGTGGGAAACCAGCGTCAGGCGCCAGCTGCGCCAGAGCAGCATGGCGGCCAACGCGGCGGAAAACACGATCCAGCCGAATGGATCACCTATGAGCCATTGCGCCAGTAGTGAAATCACCGCCCACAGGGCGACCAGGAAAAGGGTGCGCAGCCAGATCATCGTGCGGGAGTTTTACCGCGTCGGAAGCTGTGCCGTAAACCGGTATCCGCTGCCGCGCACGGTTTCAACGTGCGCATCGTGGCCGCTGGGTTCCAACGCCTTGCGCAGGCGGCGGATGTGGACGTCAACGGTGCGCTCTTCCACGAATACGTGGTCGCCCCAGACCTGATCCAGCAATTGCGAACGCGAGAACACGCGCTCGGGGTGGGTCATGAAGAAGTGCAGCAGACGGAACTCGGTGGGGCCGATCTGCAACGACTGGCTATTGCCCGACAAGCGGTGCGTGACCGGGTCCAGCTTCAGGCCGCCCACGTCGATGACGTCATCGGTCAGCTGGGGCGCGCGGCGGCGCAGCACGGCCTTGATGCGGGCCATGAGCTCCTTCGGCGAGAAGGGCTTGGTGATGTAGTCGTCGGCGCCGGCTTCCAGGCCGTCTACCTTGTCTTGCTCGGAGCCCTTGGCGGTCAGCATGATGACCGGGACGGCGCGGGTGCGCTCGTCGTTGCGCAGCTTGCGCGCCATGGCCAGGCCGGACGTGCCGGGCAACATCCAATCCAGCAGGATCAGATCGGGAAGTTCGGCGCGAATCAGGGTCTGGGCCTGGTCAGCGTCGAACGCGCGCAGCACTTTATGCCCCGCGAAGGACAGGTTGACGGCGATCAGTTCCTGGATTGCGGGTTCGTCTTCGACGACGAGGATGGTGCTGGACATGGCGAATTTGGCACACTTCTGAGCGCCGGCGCGGCGCGAACATTGCGATAGTATGGCCGCAATATTTCAGGTATGTGACCGCAGGGTGCTTCCGGGGAAGGTTCTCTGCCCGCCGGCGCGTGGCCGATAGGCTACCATTGCCAGGATATATCGGGAATTCACCATGCAAAACCCCTCCGACTCGCAACATTCCGCCGACTCCAACGCCCAATCCACGCATTTTGGTTTCCAAACGGTGCCGGAAGGCGAAAAAGCCCGCAAGGTCGCTGAAGTCTTCCATTCGGTCGCCCAGCGCTACGACGTCATGAACGATTTCATGTCGGCCGGCCTGCACCGCGTCTGGAAAGCCTTCACCATTGGCCGCGCCGCCATCCGCCCCGGCATGAAGGTATTGGACATCGCCGGCGGCACGGGCGACCTGGCCAAGGCCTTCGCCAAGCGCGCGGGCCCGACCGGCGAAGTCTGGCTGACCGACATCAATGATTCCATGCTGCGCGTGGGCCGCGACCGCCTCACTGACGCCGGCCTCCTGGTGCCCACCGCCGTGTGCGACGCCGAGCGCCTGCCGTTTCCCACCGGTTATTTCGACCGCGTCAGCGTGGCCTTCGGCCTGCGCAACATGACGCACAAAGACCGTGCGCTGGCCGAAATGACCCGCGTACTGAAGCCGGGCGGCAAGCTGCTGGTGCTGGAATTCTCGCGCGTGGCCAAGCCCCTGGCGCCCGCCTACGACTGGTATTCCTTTAACGTGCTGCCCTGGCTGGGCAAGAAGGTCGCCAAGGACGAGGCCAGCTACCGTTACCTGGCGGAATCCATCCGCATGCATCCCGACCAGGAAACCCTGGCCGACATGCTGCGCACCGCCGGTCTGGAACGGGTTCAGTATTTCAACCTGACCGCCGGCATCGCCGCCTTGCACGAGGGCGTGCGTCTGGGCTGAAACCCAGCCTGTCCACAGGATATTTCTTCACCCCACGGGGAACTTGTGGGGCGGCGTCTTGTCCGTTATTCTTACGACGTTCAGATTACTGTAAGAAAAGTCGCGATTAGGTCCCGCTGTCCGTGGGACTCCCAGCTGCTCGGGGCAGCGGGGGCGCGAGTACGAGGGAGCAAACTCTATGACCAAATTCTGTCTTTCGCGGTTTGTCGCCGCGGCGCTCATCGCCGTTTCCGGCGCGGCGTTGGTGACGGCGTCGTTTGACGCTGAAGCCCGTCGTGCAGGTGGCGGCAGCAGCGTCGGCCGTCAATCCTCCAATGTGACCCAGCAGCGCCAGGCGACCACGCCGCCCGCCGCCGCGAACAACACGGCTGGCGCCACCGCCGCACCGGCAGCCGCCGGCGCAGCCACGGCCGGCGCCGCGGGCGCTGCCGCCAAGAGCGGCGCGTCGCGTTGGCTCGGCCCCATCGCCGGCATTGCTGCTGGCCTGGGTATCGCCGCCTTGCTGTCCAGCATGGGCCTGTCGGGCGCCTTCGCTGAATTCCTGGGCTCCGCGCTGCTGATCGCCGCCGTTGTCTTCGCCGTCATGTTCATCATCCGCCGCCTGCGTGGCGCCGGTCCGCGTACCGCGACGCAAGGTGCTTTCAATGGCGCCAACAACGCACCGGGCCAGCAACCGCAGCCGATGTGGCGTGAAGCCCTGAAGCCGGCCGCCGCCGCGCCCGCCGCTGCTGCCGCACCCGTGGCCGCCGCACCGGTCGCGACGCCGGCGGTTCTGCCCAAGGCGGGTGAAGACAACAACTGGTTCGTGCCGGGTGATTTCGATACGCCCAACTTCCTGAAGCAAGCCAAGGAGCAGTTTGTTCGCATCCAGGCTGTGTGGGACAGCGGCAGCACCGATGGCCTGCGCGACTTCCTGACCGACGACCTGATCACCGAACTCAAGCCGCAACTGGCTGAGCGCGGCGCGGCCCCCAACAAGACCGAAGTGGTGCTGTTGAACGCCGAAATGCTGGGCATCGAGTCCGTGTCCGACGGCCACCTGGCCAGCGTGCGCTTCTCCGGCATGCTGCGTGAGGCCCCCGGCGCCGAAGCCTTCCGCTTCGAAGAAGTCTGGAACCTGTTCAAGCCTGCCAATGGCGGCTGGCTGTTGGCTGGCATTCAGCAGATTCCGGTGGATCTGGCCAGCTAAGCGCTGGCTGGCCGGGACTGCCTCTGTCCTCCGTTGCCGGATGCCCGAAAGGGCATCCGCTTGAACCGGCCCCACAAGGGCCGGTTTTTCCTTGTGCCTTCCGCCCTAAACACGCACCCATCTAACCCGTTACACTCCCGATTTACCTACTAATTCCGGCAACCCCGCCACGCGGCGTTGCAGACCGTCATGCTGCCTTTTTCGTTCCTGCCCACTCCCTCGCGGTTGGCTGTAAGCGCGCTCAACGCCCTGTTGCGGCGCGAGGACTGGGCGCGCGAGCGTCTGGCGCGGCATGCCGGCAAGACCGTGCGCTTCGCGTTGGGCGGTTTCACGCTGGGCCTGACGATCGACAGCGAAGGCCTGGCAGCCCAGGCTGACCCCGCCGTTGTGCCCGACGTGACGCTGACCGTGGCCCCTGAAAAGCTGCCGTTGCCGCGCCTGGGCGCTGACCGTGAAACCCCTGACTTCGCCGAAGCCACCCATATCTCGGGCGACGCTGCGCTGGCGCAAGTGGTGGCTGACCTGTCCAAGCAGCTGCGTCCGGACCCCGAAGACGCGCTGGCCCGCGTGGTGGGCGATATCGCCGCACTGCGCATCATGGGCGGCGCGCGTGCCGCGGCCAATGGCGCGCGCACGGTGGGCACGCGCCTGGCGGAAAACGTATCGGAATACCTGGCTGAAGAAAGCGGCGTGCTGGTGGGCCGCCCGGCGCTGGAACAATGGCGTCTGGACTTAGCCGAGCTGAACGCTCGCACCGACGCGCTGACGCGTTCGGCCACCGCCCTGCAAACCCGTCTGGCTTCCGCCAGCGCAAAGCGGGGCGCCTGATCCATGTTTCCCCTGCTGCGCCTGCTTCGCATCATCGTTGTTTCCTTGCGCTATGGCCTGGATGAACTGGTGCTCTCCAGCCTGAACCATCCGCTGGCCACTTGCCTGTTGCGCGTCATCCGCCTGGGCACGCGACCGCGCCAGCCGCGCGGGCAGCGCCTGCGGATGGCCCTGGAATCGCTGGGCCCCATCTTCGTGAAGTTCGGGCAGGTGCTTTCCACCCGCCGCGACCTGATCCCCGCCGACATCGCCAACGAGCTCGCGCTGCTGCAAGACCGCGTGCCGCCGTTCCCGTCCGCGCAGGCAGCCGCCTGCATCGAGGCCGCCCTCGGTGCGCCGCCCGAAAAACTGTTCGCGCAGTTCGACGTAGACCCCGTGGCATCCGCCTCCATCGCCCAGGTCCACTTCGCCGTGCTGCATGACGGCCGCGAAGTGGCGGTCAAGGTGCTGCGTCCGGGCATGCTGAGCATCATCGAAAAAGACCTGTCGCTCTTGAAGATCGTGGCGCGCATCATCGAGCGCCTGGGCGACGATGGCCGCCGCCTGAAGCCGCGCGAAGTGGTCGCTGAATTCGACAAATACCTGCACGACGAGCTGGATCTGGTGCGCGAAGCGTCCAATTGCAGCCAGCTGCGCCGCAACTTCGGCCCTGAATCGGGCCGCGGCGACATGCTGATCGTGCCCGAGGTCATCTGGGAATACACGGCGTCCACGGTGTTCACCATGCAGCGCATGTACGGCATGCCGGTGGGCCAGGTGGAACGCATGCGCGAAGCCGGCATCGACATCCCGACGCTGGCGCGCACGGGCGTCGAAATCTTCTTCACGCAGGTGTTCACCGACGGCTTCTTCCACGCCGACATGCACCCGGGCAACATCTACGTGTCGGACCGCCCTGGGACGCTAGGCAGCTATATCGCGCTGGACTTCGGCATCGTGGGTTCGCTGTCCGAGTTCGACAAAAATTACCTGGCGCAGAATTTCCTGGCCTTCTTCCACCGCGATTACCGGCGTGTGGCGCAACTGCACATCGAGTCAGGCTGGGTGCCCGCCGACACGCGCGAAGAAGAGCTTGAAGGCGCCGTGCGCGCCGTTTGCGAACCGTACTTTGACCGGCCGTTGTCCGAGATCTCGCTGGGGCAGGTGTTGCTCCGCCTGTTCCAGACCTCGCGCCGGTTCAATGTCGAGATCCAGCCGCAGCTGGTGCTGCTGCAAAAGACGTTGTTGAACGTCGAGGGGTTGGGCCGACAGCTCGATCCCAACCTGGATCTCTGGAAGACCGCCAAGCCCTATCTGGAACGTTGGATGCGCCAGCGTGTCGGACTCAAGGGCTTGCGGCAAAGTCTGGAAAAAGAAGCGGTGCAGTGGTCGCAAATGCTGCCCGCTTTGCCCAGGCTGGTCCATGACCACCTGAGCCGCCCGAACGTTTCGCCCGCCCTGCTGGCTGAAATGATTCACCTGCGGCGCGCCCAGGAACAAAACAACCGGCTGGTTGCAGCGCTGGTTGGGGTGTTGGCTCTTGCGATTGGGGTCGCAATATGGGCCTTGACCCGATAGGCGGCGCGATGATCTAGACGAACCTTGTCATGTTTCATTCATGAAACGGTCATCATAGCTTCGCGGGAGACGGCGAAAAATAGCGCTGCGGTGGATGAATGCAGCGTCACGCCGAAGAGACGCGCGCGCCATTCATTAATTTCTATCGCCCCACAAGCGGGACGAATACAAGGGCAGACCCATGCTTTATCCTGAACTCTTCAAGACCATGGAAGCCGTGCGCTGGAACATGGCGCATGACATCCCCTGGGGGGATTTCGATCGCAGCAAGCTCTCGGACGAGCAGGCTCAAACGATCAAGATGAACGCCATCACCGAATGGGCCGCCCTGCCGGCCACAGAAATGTTCCTGCGCGACAACCGCGGCGACAGCGATTTCTGCGCATTCATGTCGGTGTGGTTCTTCGAGGAACAAAAGCACTCGCTGGTGTTGATCGAGTATCTGCGCCGTTTCCGCCCGGATCTCGTGCCCACCGAAGAAGAGCTGCACAACGTGCGCTTTGAATTCGACGCGGCTCCCGAACTGGAAACGCTGATGCTGCACTTCTGCGGCGAAATCCGCCTGAACCACTGGTACCGCCGCGCCGCCGAATGGCACACGGAACCCGTCATCAAGGCCATCTACAAAACGGTTGCGCAGGACGAAGCCCGCCACGCCGGCGCCTACCTGCAATACATGCGCCGCGCGCTGCATGACCGTGGCCAGGACACCAGCGAGCAAGCTCGCCTGGCGTTCTCGAAGATTGGCGTGCTGATGGCCTCGGCCGGCCGCACGCAGCAGGCGCTGCACCCGACCAACCTGCACGTGAACAAGGACTTGTTCCCGAACGACACGGTGCAGTCGCGTCTGCCCGAGCCGGGCTGGCTGGAGCATTGGCTGGATACCCAGATCCGCTTTGACGGCATCTGGGAGCAGAAGGTCGCCTCGCGCATTCTGCACATCTTGTCCAAGCTGATGGACCGCAGCTTCGAAACGGTGAAGGACCTGAACCGTTACCGCAAGGAAATGACGGCGCTGATCGTTCCCAAGGAAAAGAAGATCGTCCTGGGCGGCGCCTGAGTTTCAGGCAGTTCTGGCGGCCATCGGGCGGCGGACGGGCGGATATAATCGCCGCATGTCCGCCGCCCGTTTTGAATCCAAAGTCCTTTCCCGCGATGAATGCGTCGCCGCCGTCGCTGCTGGCCGCCTGCCGCGGCCGCTGGTGTTTACCAATGGCGTATTCGATATCCTGCACCGCGGGCACGCGACCTACCTGGATCAGGCCGCGCAATTGGGCGCGACGCTGGTGGTGGCGGTGAACACCGACGAATCGGTGCGCCGCCTGGGCAAAGGGGCCGAGCGCCCGCTGAACCGCATGGAAGACCGCGCCGCGCTGCTCGCCGCGCTGGGCTTTGTCACCGT
>Ga0256897_1000133_pt1 | contig 16757 bp, 13 predicted proteins | sample MC6MC0670MT_FD_186336 | JGI IMG/M metagenome (GOLD analysis project Ga0256897, IMG submission 186336) | Metatranscriptome of enriched soil aggregate microbial communities from Iowa State University, Ames, United States - MC6-MC0670-MT... | ecosystem: Environmental > Terrestrial > Soil >... | reverse complement strand
TGTGCAGCCCCCGCCGCCCAAACCCTGCGTGACGATTGTGGTGCACGGCGTGAACGACCTGGCCGGGGTTTACGCCAGCATTGAACAAGGCCTATGCGAAGGCTTGAACGAACGCCTGGATCTGGCCTTTCAGCCAGACGGGGCGCCGGGTGCGGGCCGGCTTGAGCCGGCAACTTATACCTCGCCCGCAGATGACTACGGCGTGGCGTTCAATCCCGACGCGGTGTACTACCGCCGTCGCTTCTCAGACTCGTCAGACGGCCGCGCCGCACGCAGCGTGGTGATTCCGTTTTACTGGGGGTTTCGCGAAGAAGAAGCCTTCATCGACAAGACCACGCCGCACGGCGAATGGCTGGACCGCAATGGCAACCGGCTGGATAAGGCGGGCACGAAAGAAGGCGGCCAGTTCGCCAACGCCACGACGACGCTGCCGGATATGTGGGGGGAGGGCTTCAGCGGCAAGCTGTTCGGCTTCATTCCCATGCACTGGTTCTCGCCAGACCCCAGCCATCCCTTGTTCCGATCCGCCGCACGCAAATACATGGTGCTGGCCGCGATGCGGCTGGCGATGCTGATCCGCATCATCCGCAAGCGCTATCCCGGCGACGTCATCAACGTCGTGGGCCATAGCCAGGGCAATATGTTGAACCTGCTGGCGCAAGCGATGCTGGCTGACGAAGGCGGCACGCGTCCGGCGGACTGCTGCATCATGATGAATCCGCCGTACAGCCTGCATGAGCCCTGGACGGAAGGCGTGCAGATGGGGCACCGGCAACAGACGACGCGTGCACGGGTTGAAACGCTGAAGAAGATCGTCGCCTTCATTGATGCGCAGGCAGTGTCCAGCCCCGCGTTACCCGAGCTCACCATTGCCGGATGCCCCGGCTACGGCGCGATCGGAGGCCCACGCTGGACGGGCGGCAAGGGCAGCAAGGTGCTGGTCGATGGCCAAGAGCAGTCGTTCGACGACACCGACAACCGGGGCTGCACCTACCTGTACTTCACGCCTCAAGACCAGACGGTCGGGCTGGCGAACGTCCAAGGCATCGGCTGGCAAGGCGTGCCGGAGATGGCGAACGGCAAGCCGGCACGAAGCGTTCTGAGTTCGCGCTTTCATCAACGCGTCTTCACGCTGCGCAGACGCGACGGCGAGCGCGAGAAAGTCGGCAGCCGCGAAACCATCGACCGTTACGTGCTGCGTCGTCCCGGTGAAAAAACCTGGGAAGACACAGGCCTGGGCTGGTTCGACAGCATGCGTCTTAGCCGCGCATCCTTTGACGAGAACCAATCGGTGCAACTGCGCGGTCATCGCTTGCCCGTGCCGTTGGAAGTGGACTACGCCCACGAAGGCACGGTCACGGTGGGCAATGCGCCATCAGACAAGGACGCCACCGACAGCGGGGTGTATCAGGTGAAAACGCCCTACGACCCGATCGACGCGGCCATTGTCGTCGCCAATGGCGGCTGGGAACCGAAGAACCGCGCGTTCTCCCAAGAAGAGCTGCTGGACGAGCAGCAGGTGTATCGCTACGGAAGTGGTTTGGCGCAGATCACGGAGTCACGCAACGTTGGCCGGGAGGCGGCGGACAAGGCAGAGGTGTTCTCGGCGCAGAAGCTGGGTAATGGTCAGGTGCTGATCGTACGCGGGGAAACGCCTTACGAGGCCCGCATCCGATTGCAGAACCAGGAATTGCACCAGCAGGTGCCGCTGTCGTTTCACTCGGGGATACCGGCAAACCCGGAGCACAGCCGGCGTGTGCTGGCGTTTGATGTGGCGGTGGGTGCGGGAAGGAGCGTGGATGACTTGGAGTTTTATGCGTATCTGTGCCGGGTGGCGGATTGGCGGTTGGATTGGGAAAAGGAAGATGGCGATTGGCGTAAACAGGATCACGCGCTTGCAGGTCAACCTAGCGAAATGGAGTGGAAATTTTACGTTCAGGAACTACCAGACCATCGCCGTCTCATGGCCGAGACCTCTCTATATCGCAGCAGCGATATACCAGAATATGACAGGAAGGGAACCGCGACGACGGGTGGCGGAGGGGTACTGCCGGCTTCCGTTCAGTCGGCGAAATATCCCACGCTAGTGACGAGCCAGACTTTTGGGGCAAAGCCAACTTGGGGTGTCGTCCAAATCTTCGAGGGAACCATGACGTTCTACCAATGCTTGGTATTCGGAATAGCCGCTGCGGGAGTCTCAATGTCCTTGTTTGCGGCGCCGGCAGAAGATACCCATACCGTGCAAAGCCTTCAATGCGCTTCCACATCGCTGGGGAATCCGGATTATTTTTCGGCGTTGAACAATGGAGAAAAAAACATGTCCGAGAAGGCGAAGTACAGCGCCCCTACCTCTTCTGGACCGCTAGACACGCTTGATGTGCTCAGCGTAGGCCTGAGTCTTGATGTTTTTCGGCAGGGGCAAGCGTGGCAAGCGCTGGAGCAGAGCAATAGTGAGAGCGCCAATTCGCTACTCGCTAAATCGATATTGCCTATGGATTCCTCGAACTATCCGATAAAGGCCGATGATAAGGACATCGCCTACGACAAACGAAAATCTGATGCGTTGGAGTTGGGCCTAAAGAATTTTCTGGAGAAATGGCCGATCCCAACGGTAACGGTCGTTCGGGATTGGAACGCAAACTATCCAAATCCCCGAGTAGCTGCGGAGAATGTCAGCAGAATGCTGAAAAGAATGGTCAATCGAATGCGGGGCGATGCGGGCCTTCATTGGCACGGCATACGCGGCTTGGAGAACGGTATTGTCTGCAACAGCAACCCCGAAGGGTTAGTGGAAAGCCTGTTTCAACTCTTTGAACGCCACCCCGACCTGCCTGCCGTGCTTGTCTACAGCGTAGAGAGTTACAACATGGCGATGACGCTATCTGACCGTAGCGAGAAACCTATCGGGGTGGGAACGGGCCCCCGCCAACCCGGCGAACTTACCGACGCCATGGTCGCCCTGGTCGTTGGCCGGCCCGAGCGCGTCGATTGGCTGCGCTATTACGCGCCATTCACCAAGGTCCACAAGAACCCCATCAACCCGCAATTCACCGGCTGGGGCTGGCGCAAACCCAAGGTACCGTTTCAACCGACGAAGTTCATCCCCGAACCATGGACCGAACGCGCCTTCCAGCAATGGGACGCCGTGCCTGTGCTTGCCAAGTTGCATCGGCCGGTCAAGGTGGCGTTGAACAATGACGCGGGTAAGCGCTTGAAGAATGACGCGCTATACGCGGCGCTGGAAAAGGGCTGGAGCGATGCGATACAAGGCTTGCCAACGCCGCCTGCCCGCGCGTTCTTCGACACAGGAAAGCCTGAGAACACCGCTCTGGCCGAATGGGTACCGGCGTTGAGGCAGGCGCACAGTTCCCTGGACCTGCTCGCTTCCGAGCAGAGCTACAACCTCACGCAGCGCTTGGGCGATACCGGGTCTTCGTCGCCGTTCGTCGGCATTGCGCTTGCGACGATGGCAAGTTTCATGAATGGGGACAGCAGCGTGGTGATGCCGTTGCGTCGCGCCGATCGGGCGACGCTGATTCCGATCTCGTCCCCAACGCCCGGTGAAAAGCCCCCGTTCAATCCCTTTGGCATCCGCCTGATGCCGCAGCATTCAAGCAGCAACGGCCCTGATCCTATCTTTGTTGCCCGCATGCATGAAGCACAAATGGCGCAGCAGCCGACTTTGCCTACGCGATTCATCGATCCGGAACAGGTGGCGCGCGACAAGCAGACCTTGGATGACTTTCTGGCCAGTGGGCCGGGCGTGGATTTGACCAGCTTTAAATGACCTGGAGGCGTCATGAATCCGTTATCTGATTTGCGATTTTCCTTTTCGGTTCAGGCTGCGGAGGTCGAGTTCGACGTTGTGGAATTTTCGCTGGACGAGGCGCTTTCCGAGCCGTTCCGGCTAGAGGTGGACTTGTCTTGCTTCGATCCTGCAGTCGATTTTGGCGTAGTGCTGGATCAGCCCGCGCTGTTCACGATATGGCGGGGCGATACGGCGGCGCGCCATGTTCATGGCATGGTCTCGGCGTTTGAGCAGGGGCCGTCGGGGTTTAGGCGTACGCGCTATCGCGCCGTGGTGGAGCCCGCTTTGGCGCGGGCGGGCTTGTGCTCCGATTGGCGTATTTATCAGCAGCTGTCGGTGCCCGAAATTCTGGCGGCAGTGATCAAGTCGCATGGGATCACCAACTATGAACAAGTCATGACGAAGGAGCACCTGCCACGTGAATACTGCGTACAGGCCGGCGACACGGACTTGGCGTTTCTGGCGCGCTTGGCGGCGGAAGAGGGGATCTTTTACCGCTACGTGCACGATGCGCAGGGTCACCGTTTGATCCATGGCGACCGCATCTATATTCACGGAGAAATTGAAGGCGGGCCGGTGGTCTATCAGCCGATGCCGGGCGGCGGCCGCCCCGAACCCGGCCTGCATCGTTTCACGTATGCGGAACAAGTGCGCACCGCACGCCAGACGCAGCGAGACTATACGTACACACACCCCCGGTACGAGCAGGAACATATGGCGGTGGCGACCGACCGCGATCATCAGGACAGCCGCTATGAACGCTATGACTACCCGGGCCGCTACAAGCGCGACGAAGCGGGCATTCCGTTCACGCAGTCCCGCCTGCTTGGACTGCGCCGCGACGCGCGCTTGGCCCGCGTGGAAGGCGATGATGCGCGTTTGGTGCCGGGCGTCGCCTTCGATCTGGCTGGCCATCCGCGCGATGACTGGAACCACGGATGGCGGCCCGTCCGCATGCAGCATCATGGTGTGCAGTACACCAGCCAGGAAGAGGAAAGCGCCGATGCCCGCCAGGGCACGCGTTATCACTACACCGCAGAGATTGTGCCGGACAAGGTGGATTGGAAACCGGAACCCAGCTCAAAGCCCCGCATTGATGGCCCGCAGATCGCGACAGTCGTCGGCCCGCCCAACGAAGAGATCTATTGCGACGAATTCGGCCGCGTGAAGGTGCAGTTTCCGTGGGACCGGTTGGGCAAGCACGACGAGCACAGCTCATGCTGGGTTCGGGTATCCCAGAACTGGGCTGGCGCGGCGTGGGGCCATATGGCGATACCGCGCATCGGACAGGAAATAATAATCAGCTTTCTGGATGGAGATTGCGATCAGCCGATTATTACGGGAAGAACGTACCGCGCGACGAATCTTCCGCCGTACGCGCTGCCCAAGCACAACATCCTGAATACCGTCAAAAGCAAGGAACACAAAGGCAATCGCGCAAACGAGCTGCGCCTGGATGATACGTCGGCGCAGATTAGCGCCGCGCTGATGAGCGACCATGGCGCGACGCAATTGCATCTGGGCTATCTGACGCATCCGCGCCCGCAAGGCGGTGCGCCGCGTGGGGAAGGGTTTGAGCTGCGGACGGACGAGCAGGGTGCGTTGCGCGCGGGCAAAGGCTTGTTCATCAGCACGGATGGGCAGGCGCAGGCCAAGGGCGGGCAATTGTCGCGGGCTGAGCTGGTGCAGTGCCTGGAGAGTGCGCTGGAATTGGCGAAGGGGCTGGGCAGCTACGCGGTGCAGCATCAGGGCATGCCGCTGGACGCGGGGCCTCAACAGACCTTGTCCGAGGCCGTGCGAGATCTGGGGCATGGCGCCAACGATGAAGCGAATAAATCGAATGGCGGCGCACCGTTGATAGCGCTGAGCAGTCCGGCGGGTATCGCGGCGGGCACGCCGCAATCCATCACCTTGGCGGCCGGCCAGCACGTGGACGCGGTCGCGCAGCAGAAGCTGCAACTGACCGCGGGGCAGGCGCTCGTCATCAATGCAGGGCAGGGCATCAGCCAGTTCGCGCATGGCGGTGACTTGCGGCACATCGCACATCAGGGCGAGATGCTATTGCAGGCGCAGCGCGACACCATCCGGGTGCAGGCAGACAAGAGCGTTGAGATTAGCGCGACGCAGGATCACGTTCTGGTCATGGCGGACAAACACGTCACGATGCTTTGCGGAGGCGCCTACATCAAATTGCAGGGCGGCGCGGTAGAGATCGGTTGCCCGGGCGCCATGACGTTCAAAGCAGCCAGCTACGACATGCAAGGGGCCGCCAGCCAAGCGGCGGACCTGCCTGCCTTTGACGTGGGGAATACGCAGCGCCGATTCGTCATAACGAACATCGACGGCAAGACACCGATGGCCAACGTTCCTTACCAGATTGCGCTCAGCAATGGTGAGACGGTTGAAGGCGTTTCCGACGCGCAAGGCGCGACGCAATTGCTGGAGAAAACGGCGATGCACATCGCCAATATTCGGATTATGGACCCGCGCGAACGTCCGAGCGGACCATGACGCGGGCGGGTACCGCGGTGGTTCTCATGGCGACTCGCGAGCACAACGAATGCCCTGTTTAGCAACTTATCGGATCAACCCATGGCAGAGATCATCAGACTAGGCGACCCGACCTCACATGGCGGGGTGGTATTGGAAGCGTTTGGCAATACCAATTTGAACGGCAAGCCCATTGCCGGGGTGGGGCATAAGGTGAGCTGCCCGCGATGCAAAGGCGTATTTCCCATCGCACAGGGCAGCAGCACGTATCGCGTGGATGGCGTGCCCGTCGCGTTAGATGGCATGAAAACGGCGTGCGGCGCGAGCTTGATTGCGACAGGGTCCAAGGGCAGCGTCCTGTGATCAAAGGGCCAGATGACCGAGTGGGGGACGGGGCATGACGGCTTTACCTCGTCGAAGCGAGTACACTTGTCCGCCGTTTTGCTTTCAGCCCCAGAATTCTCCATGATTTCCTCCGCATGCGGCGTCGACTTCGGCACCTCCAACTCCACCGTAGGCTGGAGCCGCCCCGACCAGCGCGCGCTCCTCGCCCTGGAAGATGGCAAGACCACCTTGCCGTCGGCCATTTTTTTCCATGACGAAGACGCCGAGGTCAGCTATGGCCGCGCCGCCATCTCCGACTATCTGGCCGGCTACGACGGGCGCTTGATGCGCTCAATGAAAAGCCTGTTGGGCAGTTCGCTGATTGATGGGTCCACGGAAGTGCAGGGGCGTTCGATTCCGTTTCGCGTGTTGTTGACGCGCTTTATCGCCGAATTGAAGCGGCGCGCCGAAACCGCTGCTGGCCGGGATTTCACGCGGGCCGTGCTGGGCCGGCCGGTGTTCTTTGTGGATGACAACACCGCCGCCGACCAGACCGCGCAAGACACGCTGGGCGAAATTGCGCGCAGCGTCGGCTTCACCGATATTGAATTCCAGTTCGAGCCGCTGGCCGCCGCATTCGATTACGAGTCGCAGATTGACCGTGAAGAGCTGGTGCTGGTCATCGACATCGGTGGCGGTACGTCGGACTTTTCTTTGATTCGTCTGGGACCGGGCCGCGCCGCCAAGGCGGATCGCCGTGAAGACATCCTGGCCTATGGCGGTGTCCACATCGGCGGGGTGGACTTCGACAAGCAACTGAGCCTGGCGCACGTCATGCCCTTGCTGGGCTTGGGCAGCCAGCTGCGCAGCGGCAAGGATGTGCCGTCCACGCAGTACGGCAACCTGGCTTGCTGGCACACGATCAACCAGGCTTACACGCGCAAGGCCGCAGAGCACTTTGCGTACATCCGGGCCGAAGCGGGCGACCGCGACAAGATCGATCTGCTGTTGAATCTGGTCAAGCAGCGCGCCGGCCACTGGGTGGCGGTGCAGGTGGAAGAGGCCAAGATTGCGCTGTCGGAAACGCCTTCGGCGCGCATTGATTTGTCGCGCATCGCGCCGGAGCTGGGCGTGGACGTGACGCGTCCGTCATTCGACGCCTGTGTGGGCCGGCTGATCGAAAAGGTTGAAACCACCGTGGGTGCGCTGCTGCGCGATGCGGGCGTGGCCACGGCGGATGTGGACACGGTGTTCTTCACCGGCGGCTCCAGCCGCGTGCCGCGCTTGCGCGAAACGGTGTCGGCCCTGGTGCCGGGCGCGCGCAGCGTGGAAGGCGACCTGTTTGGCAGCATTGGCGCCGGGCTGGCGCTGGACGCCCGCCGCAAGTTCGACTGATCGGCGCGGCGCCAAGCGCGGCGGGTGGCGGGTGAGTGAGTAAAGGGTGGTAGGCAGCAGGCGGCAGACAGCAGGCAGCGACCTAGGCAGATGGTAAGCTGCTTGGCTTGCGCCCGGCGCGCTGCGCCGCGCCTTGTCTACGATTCCGACATGCCCTCATGACCCGCCCATCCGAACCCCATCTTGTTGAAACGCTGGTCACCAGCGAAGCCCCTTACGAGGGCAGTTTCCTGAAGATCCGCCGCGACACGGTCAGCCTGCCCAATGGCAACACGGCTACGCGCGAGTACGTCGTGCATCCCGGCGCGGTCGTGGTCATTCCGTTGCTGGACGACGGCCGGGTGTTGCTGGAGCGTCAGTTCCGCTACCCCATCGGCCGCGTCATGACGGAGTTTCCGGCGGGCAAGCTCGACCCGGGCGAAGACCCGCTGGTGTGCGGCAAGCGTGAACTGCTTGAGGAAACCGGCTATACCGCTGATCAGTGGGCGCATGCCGGCGCCTTGCACCTGGCTATCGCCTACTCGACGGAAATTATTCATATCTTCTTCGCACGCGGCTTGCGCGCGGGGCCGCGCCAGCTGGACCAGGACGAATTCCTGGACGTGATCAGCGCCGACCCCGCCGAACTGCTGGCGGCTTGCAGCAAGGGCGAGGTCACCGACGCCAAGACCTTGACGTGCGTGCTGTGGATGCAGAACGTGCTGTCGGGCGCCTGGAAGCTGGACTGGCAGGACAACGCGGGCTGAGCCGCCCGCGTCAGCGTGTCGCCTGCCTGCTTCGATCATGTCCGCTTGCTCAGCGCCCCCTTTCCCCGTTCTGGTCCAGCCCGCTGGCCTGCGCTTTGAGGCAGGCGCGGACACTTCCTTGCTGATGGCCGCGCAAGGCGCTGGCGTGAAGCTGCCGAGTTCGTGCCGCAACGGCACCTGCCGGGCTTGCATGTGCCTGCTGCTGGAAGGCGCCGTGGACTACCTGGTCGAATGGCCCGGCCTGTCGCGCGACGAAAAAGAAGAGGGTTGGATCTTGCCTTGCGTGGCGTGTGCGGCCTCGGCGCTGGAGATTCAGGCGCCGCTGGCCGCACCGATCGAACCGGCGGCGACGCCGGCCGAGCGGCCGCTGACGGGCGCTCGGCGCTGAGACCGCATCCCGCCGCCAAGCAGGCATCTCGCGCCGAGCCGCTATCCAGCGCGCTTACGGCAACCGGCCAGGCCGCCGTTCCGAGCGCCTAGCGCCGCCGGGAACAGGCCCGCCGCCATGCCGGCCGCCATGCCTATCACCATGCCCGCGAAGGGCGGCGCGCTCCAGGCAAGCGCCGCCATCGCACCCAGGCGGGCGCCCAACACCATCCCGATCGCCATGAATGCGGCGCAGAGCAACCGCCGGCCTGCCGCCGGCGCGTGGCCGCGCGGCCAGGGCGCCAGCGCGGCCAGCACCATCGCGGCGCTGCTGGCGGGCATCAGGGTGGCGTGCCGCCATGCCATGTCCCACAGGCTTCCGGGCGCGCCGCACTCACTGGCGAGCAGCGCCGCAGGCGTCTGGCGGGTGTCCGCCCACAGGCCCAGGGCCATGGCCGCCAGGCAGGCCAGCCACAGCGCCGTCATCGCGCGCGCCGGGCTAGGCGCAGGCGTGGCAGGAGGCGGGCTTGGCGTCGTCGTACCGGTCATGGTGGCGCACCCAGTCGCCCAGGTTGAAGTGCGGGCCGTTTTCGTTGCGTCCCAGCGGCGCGAAGTCCAGATAGTTGTACGCGCCAGCCAGCCGTTCCACGCCGCGCTCGAAGGCGGAATAGGTGTGGAAGATTTCGCCATCGGGGTCGCGGAAGAATGCGCTGGCGCCTGAGCGTTCTTCGACACTGCCGTCGGCAAGCGGCGCCGACGCGTGCATGTCGAAATTGAAGTCGCAGCCCTCGGAGGACAGCCAGTCAAACCGCCAGCCCATGCGCCGTTTGAAGGCGTCCAGCTTGGCGAATGGCGCGCGCGACACGGCCACGACCGACACATCGTGATGGCGCAAATGCGTGATGGCGCTGTCCAGGTGGTCGGCCAGAAACGAGCAGCCCACGCAGCCTTCTTCCCAGTCGGGGCCGTACATGAAGTGGTAGATGATCAGTTGGCTGTTGCCGCCAAACAGGTCGGCCAGGCCTAGTGGCCCGTGCGCGCTTTGGAATTGATAAGCCTTGTTCACCAGAACCCAAGGCAGGTCCTGGCGTTCACGGGCCAGCGCGTCCTGGCTGCGGGTCAGCGCTTTCTCACGGCTGAGCAGGGTCTCGCGGGCGGCCTCCCATTGGGGGCGGGATACGACGGCGTGTTGGGTCTGCATGGTGCGGCTCCTTCCTGGATCGGGCCAATGCGGCCCGTGAACGGTAAGCGGCAAGCGGTGCGTAGAAAGTGCAGTCAGACTGCGCTTGCCAGATGGTCCGCCAGCCGGTCCATGGCGCCCGTCCAGCCGGTTTCATGGCCGTCACGGGTGGCTTGATCGACAAACGGGGTTTGCAGGAAGGCGAGGTCGGTGCCGCCCTGCGCAGGGGTCAATTCAAGGGTGATCAACGAGGTGTCGTCGGGGGTATCGCGCCACGCCCACGTGAACACCAAGCGGCGCTGGGGCTCGACTTCGCGGTACACCCCGCTGGCGTAATGGGCTTGGCCGTCGTCGGTGACAAAGCCCACCTGGTAGGCGCCGCCCACCCGCACATCGGTTTCCGCCAGCAGCACGCGTTGGGTGCCGGCGGGGCCGAACCAGCGCATCAGCGCTTGCGGGTCCGTCCAGGCACGCCAGACGCGCTCGGCGGAGGCGGTGAAGCGGCGAGTGAGCCGGAGCTCAAGGGGGGCGTCGCTGGGGGTGTTGTTGCGGGGGCGGCTGTGGTCGTCGCCGGGGCGTCGGGTGGACATGGATGGATCTCCTCGTCGTGATACAGGTATCGGGCCAGCGAATCCAGTTGGCCGCTCCAGAACTTCTCGTAGCGCGCGAGCCACGTGGAGGCGGCCTGCATGGGTTCGGGCGACAGCGTGCAGCTGACGACGCGGCCGTCCTTGGCGCGGGCGATCAGCCCGGCGTCTTCCAACACCCGCAAGTGCTTCAGGAAGGCGGGCAGAGACATGGCGTGGGGCCGGGCCAGGTCGCTGACGGATGCCGTGCCGTGTTCCAGATCGGCCAGTACCCGCCGCCGGGTGGCGTCGGCCAGGGCGGAAAAGATGCTGTCCAGCGTGTCGTCGTTTAAGTTAACCATAAGGTTAAGTATTGATCCGAAAAACTGCCGGCGTCAAGCCGGCAGCATTGGGAATTTCCCGAAGACTCAGTCGTGCCGGTGCATGGCCGACTGATGCTTGGTGTCGCGCATGGTTGCGTAGACCAGCAGAGACAAAAGATCACGCCGGCCAGGTAGTAGTAGAACCATTGCTCATGCCCTTGCTGTTTGAAGAACAGCGCAATGGCCGGGGCCGTGCCGCCGAAGATCGACACGGTGACGGCGTAAGGCACGGCCACACCCGTGGCGCGGATATTGGTGGGGAACAATTCGGCCTTCACCACTGCGTTGATCGACGTGTAGCCCGCCGTGAACACCCACGCGCCGCAGATCAGCAGGAACGCGATGAATGGCGAACGCGTATGCGACAAGGTCATCAGGATGGGCACGGTCAGCAGCGCGCCCGCCACGCCGAAGAAGATCAACAGTGGTTTGCGGCCGGCCTTGTCCGACAGCGCGCCATACAGCAGTTGCAGGATCAGCGCGAAGACGAGCGAGGCCGCGATGATGTAGGTGGTGGTGATGTCGGAAAAGCCCGACGTCTGGCGCACGAACGTCTGCATGTACGTCGTGAACGTATAGAAGGCCGCGGTGCCGCCCGCGGTCAGCCCGACAACGATGGCCACTTCACGCGGAAATTTCATCAGGCCCCGCAGCGAACTCGTTTTCGGCTTGGTCTTCTGGGCTTCCTTGTACGAGTCGGCTCTCGGGATGAACTCGTTGACGTATCTTGCGCCTGCCCGGCGCGAAATGCAGCACCGGTAAATGGTTGTTATTCAGGAAAATGTCAGGCTTAGCGGCCGCGCGGCTTGATGATGTCGCACGCGGCGGCGCGGTCGCCCGTTTGCGCGCCGCTGCCTAACAGCGCTTGTGCGCCGCAGACCGAGCCGAACATGCGCGCGTTGTCGTGGCCCACGCCGCCCACTTCGAAGCTGCTGCGATGCAGCGTGACGGGCTTCGCGCCGCGGGCGGCCAGCACGTATTCGTATTGCAGATAGCCCGTGCCACGAGCCAGACGCGTGGCGCCCTGCGCTTCGGCGCCGCAGGTTTTGTCCAGCAGCCGATGTTCGGGGTTGTTGTCGGCGCCACCCAGCAGATAGATGACGTCGCGCGCGGCATAGCGGACAAAGAGCCGGGTGTCGTCGGTGTCGCGCGCATTGGGAGACGCCGACCCCGACACATAGGCCGATACGTGCGCGGGCAGCTTGTCCGTGCCGTACTTGTACTGGTTGTAGGTGGGGCAGATGCCGCGTTCGTAGGGCGCGTAGCCCTTGCCATCGGCGCGCGGGCGTTCGTTGGTCAGGTACAGGTAGGACGACGGGTTGGCGATGACGTAGCGCAGGGCCAGGCCATCGCGCCGCAGCGGGCCGTCGACGTTGTTCAGCACGGCGTAGCGCTGCACCAGTTGGCCGCCAGCCGAGTGCCCGGCCAGCACGATGCCGGCCAGCGTGGGCAGGCGCTTGCGGTCGTCCAGGCTGCGCAGCAGGTCGTCCAGCACCTGGAACGACGAGACGGGCGCGGGCCGGCCGCTGGCCTGCACGCTTTCATCGCCGTCTTCCCAGCTGGACTTGCGCCACGCGGCCATGCCGCCAAACCCTGAATCGATGGACCCGGAGAAGCGCGGCGCCAGAATCAGCGTGTCGCGCGCCCGGTCGGGGTTGTGCGTCAGCAGTTCGGCGGCAGTTTCGTAATAGCGGTCGGCATCGCGTTTGACGCCGTGGATGATGACGATGACCTGCTTGATGTCGCGCAGGTCATCTTTCGTCAGATTGCGATTGGCGTAGACCGGAATTTTGTACTTGTGGCCCGGTTTGCCCAGCTCTACGGGTTGCCAGCGCAAGGGCGCGGCGCGTTTGGGCGCCGGCACGGCTTCGTCGTAATCGTAAGGGTCAGGCAGCGGCGTCTGCGCATGCGCGGCCCAGGGGGCGAGCACCGCAATCAAGGCCAGCGCCGCACCCAGCCGGCGCCCGGACGCTCGGCGCGCTGCGTCGTGCGTAGCGTGGGAGCGGTGGGAGACGGAAGAGGCAGGCGCGCGGCGCATGGCGCGGCGGGTAATCAGCAGCCCTCGTGACCCAGCAGCTGCTTGAGCGCGGGCAGGTCCAGGATGCGGACTTCGCGCTGGTTGATCTTGATCAGGCCCTCACGAGCGAAACGCGAGAACAATCGGCTGACGGTTTCCAAGGTCAGGCCCAGGAAGTTGCCGATTTCTTCGCGGCTCATGCGCAGCACAAACTCGGTCGACGAATAGCCCAGCGAGGCATAACGTTGCGACAGGTTCAAGAGAAAAGCGGCCAGGCGCTGTTCAGAGCGCATCGAGCCCAGCGACGCCAGCATCTGATGCGAACGCGTGATTTCACGGCTCATCAGACGGCGGAATTGCTGTTGCAGCGACGGCAGGTGCGTCGCGACGCGATCGACTTCGGTCAGGCGGATGACGCAGACTTCGGAGTCTTCCAGCGCCACGGCGGCGGACACGTGCTTGCTGTCCAGCATGCCGTCCATGCCGACGATTTCGCCGGGCAGGTGAAAGCCGGTGATTTGAATCTGGCCGGTGGCGTCTTCGAGCTGAGTCTTGATGCTGCCGAAACGTACGCCATAAACGGCGTCAAGCGGTTGATCCAGCGAATACAGCGTTTTGCCCTTTTCCAGGCGCACACGCTCTTTCACCAGCTCGTCCAGCTTTTCCACTTCGGCGGCAGCCATGCCCACGGGAACACACACGTGGCCCAACATGCAGGTGGAACAGTGGGCGGCATCAGGGGCAACGGGAACCCGTTTTTGCATACGATGACCTCTAGAGTGCCCGTCGCGCCGCAAAGGGCAGAGACGGGTGTAAAAGCGTGAAGACAAATTCCATTGTAGTCGGTTGTTACTACGCCCGTCTTACGGGGCGTCTCCACCGGTTCGGCGACTGCGGTGAGCGATCCAGTCATCGCCCGGGATATCGATGGCCGCGGCCCGTAGCGCCGGGTCGATCGGGTAGTACTGGCAGGCGATGTCATGGGCGCCGCCCGTGGGCATATCCAGACGCGCCGTGACGTCGCGGCGCACAAAACAGCAGGGCTGGCCGGGCACGTATTCTTCGATCTCGTCCATCAAGGCGATCAGGCCGGGATCGACCCGGTAGACATCGCCGCGCACCCGGCGCCCATCGGCCACCGGGATCAGCCCGGGCCAGTCGCCGAAGTCGACCAGCACGCCCGGCACGGTGGCCGCGCCGACCCATTCGGCGGCGGGCAGCCCGCGCCGGGCGGCGGCTTTCGCCAGGTCATTGATTTCGCCGGCGCGTAGGGTGCCGTAGACAAAAACGTATATGCTCATAGGTCGGTTTATTGATCCATGTCCGGATGCATGTCTGGATTTATGTCTGAATGCATGTCGAAGCAAACCCGTGTGCGGCAGGTGTTGAAATTCTCTCATCCGGCCGCATATTCAGGATATCGAGCCAGCCGGCACGTATCGGTCAGGCTCCCCAACAAGCCAAACGACCATTATGCGATTCGACAAACTGACTACCAAGTTCCAGCAAGCCCTGGCCGACGCCCAAAGTCTGGCCGCCCGCAACGACCACCCCTACATCGAGCCCGTACACGTGCTGTCGGCGCTGTTGTCCGACGCGGACAGCGGAGCAAGCAGCCTGTTGGCGCGCGCCGGTGTGGCGGTGAACCGCCTGCAACCCGCCTTGGAAAGCGCCCTGAAGTCGCTGCCCCAGGTGCAAGGCGACGATAACGTCCAGGTTGGCCGTGACCTGAACGCCGTGCTCACGCGCACCGACAAGGAAGCCGCGCGCCGCGGCGACACCTATATCGCCAGCGAATTGTTCCTGCTGGCGCTGGCCGACGACAAGGGCGAAGCCGGCCGCATCCTGCGTGAAGCCGGCCTGCAAAAGAAAGCCCTGGAGTCCGCGATCGACGCCGTGCGCGGCGGCGAAAACGTCTCGGGCGCCGAAGGCGAATCCAACCGCGAAGCCCTGTCCAAGTACACGATGGACCTGACCGAGCGCGCCCGCCAAGGCAAGCTCGACCCGGTGATCGGCCGCGACGACGAAATCCGCCGCACCATCCAGATCCTGCAACGCCGCACGAAGAACAACCCGGTCCTGATCGGTGAGCCCGGCGTGGGCAAGACCGCCATCGTCGAAGGCCTGGCGCAACGCATCGTCAACGACGAAGTGCCCGAGAGCCTGCGCGGCAAGCGCGTGCTGTCGCTGGACCTGGCGGCGCTGTTGGCCGGCGCCAAGTTCCGGGGTGAATTCGAAGAACGCCTGAAGGCCGTGCTGAAAGAGCTGGGCCAGGACGACGGCAGCAACATCGTCTTCATCGACGAGCTGCACACCATGGTGGGCGCGGGCAAGGCCGAAGGCGCGATGGACGCCGGCAACATGCTCAAGCCTGCGCTGGCGCGCGGCGAGCTGCATTGCATCGGCGCCACCACGCTGGACGAATACCGCAAGTACATCGAAAAGGATGCGGCGCTGGAGCGGCGCTTCCAGAAGGTGCTGGTCGACGAACCCGATGTGGAATCCACCATCGCGATCCTGCGCGGTTTGCAGGAACGCTATGAAATCCACCACGGTGTTGAAATCACCGACCCGGCGATCGTGGCCGCGGCCGAGCTGTCGCACCGCTACATCACCGACCGCTTCCTGCCCGATAAGGCCATCGACCTGATCGACGAAGCCGGTGCGCGCATCCGCATGGAAATCGATTCCAAGCCCGAGGTGATGGACAAGCTTGACCGTCGCATCATCCAGCTGAAGATCGAGCGCGAAGCCGTCAAGAAGGAAACCGACGACGCGTCCAAGCGCCGCCTGGGCGTCATTGAAGACGAACTGGAAAAGCTGCAACGCGAGTACAACGACTTCGAAGAAATCTGGAAGGCCGAGAAAGCCGCCGTGCAAGGCACGCAGGCCATCAAGGAAGAGATCGACAGCGTGCGCGCCGAAATGGCGGAGTTGCAGCGCAAGGGTCAATTCGACAAGCTGGCTGAACTGCAATACGGCAAGCTGCCGGACTTGGAATCGCGCCTGAAGGCCGCCGAAGTGGGCGCTGCGCAGGCGGCAGAAAATGCCGAGGGCGACGAAAGCCGTCCGCGTCTGCTGCGCACCAAAGTCGGCGCTGAAGAAATCGCCGAAGTCGTGTCGCGCGCCACCGGTATTCCCGTGTCGAAGATGATGCAGGGCGAACGCGAGAAGCTGCTGCACATGGAAGAGTTCCTGCACAAGCGCGTGGTGGGCCAGGACGAGGCCGTGCGGCTGGTGTCCGACGCCATCCGGCGTTCGCGTGCGGGTCTTGCCGACCCGGCGCGGCCTTACGGTTCGTTCCTGTTCCTGGGGCCCACCGGCGTGGGCAAGACCGAGCTTACGCGGGCGCTGGCCGAGTTCATGTTCGACTCCGAAGAGCACCTGATCCGCATCGACATGAGCGAGTTCATGGAGAAGCATTCGGTGGCGCGGCTGATTGGCGCGCCGCCGGGATACGTGGGCTACGAAGAGGGCGGCTA
>Ga0256897_1000131_pt1 | contig 17085 bp, 14 predicted proteins | sample MC6MC0670MT_FD_186336 | JGI IMG/M metagenome (GOLD analysis project Ga0256897, IMG submission 186336) | Metatranscriptome of enriched soil aggregate microbial communities from Iowa State University, Ames, United States - MC6-MC0670-MT... | ecosystem: Environmental > Terrestrial > Soil >... | reverse complement strand
GTGCGTATTTCCCCCAAGCCCGCCCTACGGAGACACCGCCATGGCCATCGTCGAATCGCCCGTCAGCCCGGAATTGCTGCGCCTTATGCGCGAATGGCGTCGCGACCTGCACGCCCATCCCGAGACCGCCTTCTGTGAATTTCGCACCGCCGACGTGGTGGCGCGCGAGCTGGAACGGGCAGGCGCCACGGTGCATCGCGGCTTGGGACGCACTGGCGTGGTCGGCACGCTGACGCGCGGCAACGGGCCGGTGATTGGATTGCGCGCCGACATGGACGCGCTCGACATGCAGGAACTGGGCGATGCGTCGCACCGCTCAACCATCCCCGGCAAGATGCACGGCTGCGGCCACGATGGCCATACTGCCATGCTGCTGGGCGCGGCCCGTCACCTCGCGGCCGATCCGCAGTGGCGCGGCACCTTGCACCTGATCTTCCAGCCCGCCGAAGAACACGCGGGCGGGGGGCTCGCCATGGTGCAGGACGGGCTGTTTGATCAGTTCCCGTGCGACGCTGTGTTCGCGCTGCATAACTCGCCCAATCTGCCATTCGGCACGGTGTCCACGCGCGTGGGCACGGTGATGGCCAACTGCGATACCTATGAAATCAACGTCACCGGCAAGGGGTGCCACGCGGCCCAGCCCGAGCATGGCGTGGACCCCATCGTGGCGGCGGCGCAGCTGGTGTCGGCCATGCAGACCATCGTCAGCCGCAACGTGAAACCGACCGATTCGTTGGCGTTGAGCCTGACGCAGATTCACGCGGGCGACACCTGGAACGTGGTGCCTAACAGTGTGATGTTGCGCGGCAGCTGCCGCACGCTGACCGCCGCCACGCGCGACCTGGCCGAGCGCCGCTTGCGCGAGGTGTGCGCGGGGGTGGCGTTGACGTCGGGCGCCGCCATCGACGTGCAAGTGTTTCGCGGCTATCCGGCATGCGTCAACACGCAAGCCGAGGTGGCGCTGGCCGCTCGCGCCGCCGCGCGCGTGGTGGGTGAAGACAAGGTGGATACGGCTTGCACGCCGCGCATGGGGTCGGAAGATTTCGCGTACATGCTGGAGCAGCGTCCGGGCGCCTACGTGTTCATTGGCGCGGCGCGTCCGGGGCAAGACAACCCGCCTGTGCATAACCCGTACTACGACTTCAACGACGATATCTTGCCGTTGGGCGCGCACTACTGGGTAGAGCTGGTGAAGATGGCGATGCCGGTCTAACGCGCTTGAACGTCGGAATCGGACAAGTTGGGACCGGGCTCGCCGGTTCTGCGCCCGACGCCTAGCGCAGCGCTGGCTTCATCCGACACCGTGCGCAGATGCAGATCGCGCTGCGGAAATGCGATCTCGATGCCGGCCTGGCGCAGCGCGTCGTACATGCGCGCCATCAAGTCGCTGCGGATGTTGATCCAGTGATCGAAGTCGTGGGTCCAGGCGCGAATGCTGAAGTCCAGCGTACTGGCGCCAAAGCCCATGAACAGCACCGTGGGCGCCGGTTCCGTAACGACGCCGGCCGTTTCCCGGGCCACGGCATCCAGCACGTCGATCGCCCGGCTGGGCTCGGTGCCGTAGGCCAGACCGATATTGACTTCGATGCGGCGGCTGCGGTCCAGCAGGGTCCAGTTGGTAAGCTTTTCCGACAGCAGCGTGCCGTTGGGCACGATGACATCGGCGCCTTCGAACGTCTTGATGCGGGTGGCGCGCATGCCGATGTCGCGAACCTGTCCGGACGTGCCGCTGATTTCCACCACGTCGCCCGGCTGTATCGGACGTTCGAACATCAGGATCAGGCCGGAGACGAAGTTGTTCACGACGCCTTGCAGGCCGAAGCCAATACCCACGCCCAGCGCGCCGAACACGATGGTCAACTGGCTGGTCTGAAAGCCCGCCGCCGACAGCGCGATGCCCAGGCCCAGCAGCAGCACCAGGTAGTACGAAAGCGACGCGATGCTGTTGCCCACGCCGCGCGGCAGCGCCATGCGCGTGAGCACCTCGTCGCGCAGGATCAGGCGGATGGTGCGCGCGGCCCAGAATGCAATCACCACGGAAATCAGAAAGAGCAGCACGTTGCCCAGGCTGATGGACACTTCGCCCAAGGTCAGGGTGTAGGACAGCACCTGGGTGGCGAACGCATAAGTGGCGCGCAGGATGCGGAATCGGTCCATCGCGTAGACGGCCCAGCCTACGACGGCGGCGAACGTCAGCAGGCGGATCAGCAACTGCACCAGCGGCGGCGCATGTTCGCGCGCCAGCCGGAAGCGCGATATGCCTTGGCGCGCCAACAGCACTTGCACCAGGGTGATGATGACGGTGACGCCGGCGTAAAGCACCAGCCCGAAGTAGCCGCAACCGATGACGGCGCTGGTCAGCATTTCCGCCAACGAGACATTGCCGAACAGGTTGGCCACCAGCGACACGCATAGCAACGCCACCGCGACCCAGACGATGCCGCGCAGCATGCCGGCCAGCCGGGTGGGAGCAGGCGACGGGGCGCGGCGCCGGCCGCGCCGCAGCAGCCACAAGATGGCGGCCAGCGCCACCGCGGTCAGCGCCACGGTGGACAGGCGGTAGAACAAGGTGTTGGCCAAGAACAAGAAGCCCAGCCGCTCCGCCAGGAACAGGGCGGTGATTGCATAGGGCCACAGGTCCATTTGACGGCGCGCAGAGGGAGGCAGCAGGCGCAGCACCGGCGCCGCCGCCAGCACCAACGCCACTTGCTGCACCATCAGCGGCGCATCGGGTTCTAACGCCAGCACGGCCACCATCGACAGTAGCAGCCAGGTGGACAACGGGCGGCCCAGGACGCCCGCCGCGGTTTCACTCATGACGCCCGCGCGGATCGCGTCGCGGCTCTTCCTGGCCAGCCATAGCAGCAGCACCAGCAGCACGATCTGAATCACATGCAGCGCGCGTTGGTTGCCACTGCCCGACGCGCTGTATTCGCGCGCGAAGCGGGCTTCGATGTCGATGCCCGTGTGCAGCAAGGCCATGGTGTCCTGGCTGGTATCTTGCGTCTTGCCCAGATCCCAGAGCGGTGGTGAATCCACGCGCATCAGGCGCGCGTCGATGTCGTTGATGGCTTCGGCCACGGAACGCTGGCCCGCCTTGATGCGTTCTTCGACGGCGTTGGCGCGTTGTTCAAGGTCGGCTTGGCGCGACAGCGGGCCGGACAGCGCCTGCGCGGCGCCGGTCAGCTGCGCCAGAACGGCATCCACGCGGTCGGCCAGCGCGGGCGGCAGGCTGGCGGCGGAGGCTGAGCTTTTGATGGCCTGCCAGGCGTCGCGACGGCGCAGCAATTCGGCCGCGTCGCTGGCGTACCAGGCGGTGGCCTGGCGCAGATCCGCCTGCCAGCGCGCCAGCCGGCGAGCGTCAAAGACCCAATGCCGCTCCAGGCTCTCGACCCGCATGATGGGCAGGGTGCGAAGTTGGGCCGGCTGGAATTCGTAGAGCTTTTCGTCGGCGGACTTGGCGATTGCTTCCAGTAGCGGGCCGAACTTGGCGTCGGGGTCGGTGGTGGCGACGCGCTGCAACACGCCTTCGGCGTAGCGCGTGTCGCTGTCGGCGCGCAGCGGAATGTCGCCCATCTGAATGGCGGCGAGCGGGGGGGCGGTTGTGGGGGTAGGCGGGTCGGCCAGCGCAAGCCGTGCCTGGGCCAGGCTCAACAAGCCAAGGATCAATCCGAACAGGCAGGCGAAAATTCGTGCTCGGACGCGCATGGGGCGGCTCCGGGGGAATGCTGCGAAGCTGGGGGGCTACCCACTCTAGCGCATCACCAGTCCGCCGTCCACGAACAGGACTTGCCCCGTCATGAAGCCGCTCCAGCCGGACGCCAGGAACAGCACCGGCCCGGCGACATCTTCGGGACGGGCGATGCGCCGCAGCGGCGTGGCGGCGATCAGCTGTTCGCGAAACGCTTCCTGCGTGCCGCCGCTGGCGTCGGTTGGGTAGACCAAACCCGGGGCCACGCAATTGACCCGGACGCCGTACGGGCCAAGCTCCGCCGCCAGGTTGCGGCTGAACGCCACCAGCGCGGCCTTCGCGGTGGTGTAGTCGTGATACGGCACGACGGGATGTTCAACCAGGTTGCTGACGAGGTTGACGATGCACCCTTGCGCGCGTTGCTTGAAGTGCGGCAGCGCGGCGCGGCAGACGTTGAACGCCGCGCCGACCGAGCCGTCGAATTGCGACTGGTACTGCCGCCACGACAGATCATCAAACGCGGTGCGCGTGCGCGGATCAAACGCGTAATGGCGCAGGGCGTTGTTGACGACGATATCCAGCCGGCCGGCGTCCTGCACAATGCCGTCCACCATGGCTTGTACGGCGTCCGCCGATCCCACATCGGCCTGCACGGCCCAGGCGTCGCCGCCTGCGGCCACGCACTGCGCCACGACGGCGTGGGCGGCTTCGGTGTTGCTCAGGTAGTTGACGACGACGGTGGCGCCTTCCCGCGCAAAGCTGCGCGCGATCTCTGCGCCGATGCCCCGGCTGGCGCCGGTTACCAGCGCGACCTTGCCTGCGAACTTCAGGGCGGCGGTCATGTCAGGCTCCGGGCAACAGGCTGGCGTCGACGACGGCGGCGACATCGATGGGATGCTGGATCAGGCCCAGCGCGCGGTAGGCGTCAGCGGCCTTCTGCAACAGGTCCAGATCAAACGCGCCCAGCGGCCGGCCGGCCGGCGAGAGGGACGCGGCATTGCGCAGCCGGATCACGTCCAGGTTGATGCTGCGGTCGGTGCCGTCGATGGCGCGTTTGCCGGCCAGCGTGGCGGCTTCTTCCGGCTGGGCGATCATCCACGCGGCGCTGTCGCGATACGCCTTCAGGAACGCGCGCAGCAACGGCTGCTTTTGTTGATAGACCGATTCCCGCACCACGAACAGGTCGCTGGATACGTTGAGGGTGTCGCGCACTTCCATCACGTTGACCTCCCCCAGGCCGCGACGGCGGCCGACCAGCAGGCCGGTGTCGGTGGCGGCGGTGGCGTCGACCTGGCCCTGCAACAGCGGCGCAAAGTTCAGCACGCCGGTCACGACAATTTCAACGTCGGCTTCGGTCAGACCGGCTTGATGCAGCATCACCAGCAGGTTCTGGCGCGTGCCGCTCGCCAGGCTGTAGACGCCGATGCGTTTGCCCTTCAAGTCTGCCGGCCGCGAAATGTTCGCCGACTTCAGCGACACCACGTTGAAAACGTTCTGCGGATAGATGTCGTAGATGGCGCGCAGCTTCTCGCCCTTGTCCAGCGCCATGAAGAACGAGCCGGGGTCGGTGAAGGCCACGTCGGCCTGGCCGCTGAGAATATTGCGGATGGCGTCGCCGCCGCCCGCACCTGGCAGGTAGACGAGGTTCACGCCCTGCGCCTTGAAGAAGCCCTTATCGGGTTCGGCCAGCAGGTTCGTGATTTCGCTGATGGGCTTGCTCCAGCCGGCCAGCGTGACCGTACCGGTGGCAGGGTCGGCTTGCTTGCTTTGGGCACGTGCCGCAACGGGCACGAGCGACGTGGCGGCAAGGCCGGCGGCGGCCGTCAACAACGCGCGGCGGGTAGGGGACGGGAGCATGGGTAAGGTCCTGATAGGGGTCATGATTGATCCGCGTAGGGGCGCAGCAGGCGGCGTTCGAGCATCAGCGTGGCTTGGTAGCCCAGCAGCCCGATGGCGGCAATGGCGGTAAGCGCGGCGAACATCAGCGGCGTGTCCATCATGCCTTGCGCGGCGATGATGACGGCGCCCAGCCCACGGCTGGCGCCAATGAATTCACCGACGACGGCGCCCACCAGCGCCAGCACCAACGCCACGCGCAGGCCGGCCAGGATGCCGGGCAGGCCTGCGGGCAGCTTCAGGCGCAGCAAGGTCTGCGCGCGCGATGCGCCCAGCATGCGAAACAGCTGAAGCCGGTTCGGGTCCACCTGCCGCAAACTGGTGAGCGTGTTTTCCATCAAAGGAAAGAAGCAGATCAGCGCGGTCATGACGATGGTGGGCGCCATGCCGAAGCCGAACCACAGCACAAAAAGCGGCGCGAGGGCCAGCTTGGGAACCACCTGGCTGACGATGACGTAGGGCTTGAATACGCGGTCCAGCAGGGCCGATTCGGCCAAGGCCACACCCATCGCCAGCCCAGCCGCGCCGCCCAGCGCCAGGCCCAGCAGCATCTCGGCAAGCGTCGCGCCGATGTGCGGCCAGAGATAGCCGGTGGCAAGGCTCGTCCACAGCGTCTTCGCAACGGCCGAGGGGGCGGGCAGCACCAGTGCCGAGATACCGGCCTGCCGCACCGTGACTTCCCATGCGCCTACCAGCAACACCAGCAGCGCCAACGACAGCAGGCGAAAGGGGATGGCGGGCTTCATGCGCGCGCTCCGTTCATGAATTCAAATACCTGCGCGCAATAGGTGTTGAACGCGGCGCCATGGCGCATCGACTGCGTGCGCGGCGCGGGCAGGTCGATCGGCAGGTCGGCGGCCATGCGGCCCTGGTGCATGACGGCGACGCGGTCGCCCAGGTACACGGCTTCGCTGATGTCGTGCGTGACGAACAGCACGGTCGTCTTGCGCAGGCGGCACAGGCGCATCAAGTCGTCTTGCAGCTCGCCGCGCGTAATGGCGTCGAGCGCCGCGAAGGGCTCGTCCAGCAGCAGCAGCGCGGGCTCAAGAATCAGCGCGCGCGCAAGCGCTACGCGGCTTTGCTGGCCGCCGGAGAGTTGGCGGGGATAGCGCTGTGCGTAGTCGGACAAGCCCAGCATGGCGAGCAAGGCCTGCGCGCGGTCGATGTCTTCAGGCAGGGGGCGACGTTGCAATGACACGGGCAGCAGCACGTTGTCGATGACGCGGCGCCATTCCAGCAACGTCGGCGCCTGAAACACATAGCCCAGTTGCGGGCCGGGCGTGGCGGGCGTGCCATCCCACAGCTGGACGCGGCCCGACTGCGGGGCCAGCAGGCCCGCGGCGAGCTTGAGCAGCGTCGTTTTGCCGCAGCCGCTGCGCCCCACCAGGCAATGCACACCGCCGGCCTCCAGCCGCCAGTCGACGCCATCCACAATGGGCGGGCGGCCAGGGTAGGTGTAGATCACCCGTTCAAGGTTCAGAAAAGGCATGGCCCGGTCCGCGCTCATGGCTCGTAGGGGGCGAATGGGTCGGCGGCGGTTTCGGCGGACTGTTCGATTTCCGTCATGCGCACGAGGTCCAGCAGATTGAAGCGGCCGTCGTGATGCCAGCCCGCTTCGGGCACGCTCATCGAGCCGATGGCGCTGATGCGGGTGACGCCCGCTGCGCCCAGTTGCTCGGCCAGGCGGTAGAGTTCTTCGGGCGTCGCCGCGACGCCCGCCGTTTGCAGATAGTCGTGATGGGCGGCCACGAGCGGCGCCACTTCATCCAGCGTATCGATGCCCGCCACCACGATGCTGCGCTGCAGGGCGGTTGGCATCAGAGGCTGCGCCGCGTCGGCATACGCGACGCTCCACGCGGAGTCGGGGTCGCCGATCAGCGCGTCCGCGCCGTCGGCAGGCAGTTGCCATTCGATTGACTGCCGCCATTTCGCCACTGCAGCGGATTCTTCCAGGTCCATCGCGCGCCGGGGAAAGCGGTGTTGCAGATTCGACAGTTCGCCCGCCAGATAGCTGGCGAATTGGCGCGGCGGCACCCGGCCGCCGCGCTGCACATAGAACACATGCGGGGAATAACACCCTTGCTGGTCGTAACGCATGACGTCCCAGGCCGCGCGGCGCGCCAGCGCAGGGGCTTTCTGAGCATCCAGCGCCATGGCGCTGACAACGCCAAAGCCCAGCTTGTGGCCGTGCGCCAGAAAGCGTGTCGTGACGGGCAGGCGGCGCTGGATGGCATGCAGCGCATCGTTGCCGCCATAGGCGACCACGGTATCGGCCTGTGCATAAAGCGCCGACGCGTCGTCATCGCCCGCGCCACGCCACCAGACGACCGCCATGCAGTCCGCCAGCGGCGGGTGCACGTCGGCCAGCAAACGCGCGAACCAGCCGGCGAAAAGCGGCTCGGCGCTAGGCAGTTTTCCGACGTTGCCGGCCTTCACCAGCAGGCCGCATATCAAGCTCCACAACGCAAGTGCGGGCACGTTGCCGGCCCAGCTGTGCACCAGCAATTGCGGGCCGTAGGCGCGCACGGCGCCGCCCTTGATCGCAGGCTGGAAGCTGTCCAGCACCTTGGGGTTGGCGAAGTCCTCGGCCACAAAACGATGCAGCTGCGGCGCGCGGAATGTCTTCAGCAAGCCGGTGAGCCCCAGCCGCACCATGTCGGCGTCGTAGCCGGTCACGACCGGCAGCAGCGCGTCGGCCTGGCGGCGCAGCGGGTCGTTCGGGTCGAGCAGGCGGGCGATGGCGCGGTCGATGATGGTGATGATTTCCGACACCGTCATCGTCTTCAGATGCTGCGCGCTGGCGCGTTTGACGCGCAGGGCAAGCGCTTGCATCTGCGCGGCGGTCAGCACCGGCACAGCGACGTCCACGCGTTGCCCGTCCTGCTCGAACGGCAGCGTCTGCCATTGGACATCAGCCGAGGAGAGCCCCGGCAGGTATCCCGCCTCGACCCGTTGCACGTTCATGATCGCGCCGACTGGATGAACTCTTCGACCGCCAGCGAGCAGCCCTTGGCCTGCGCGCCTTCAGCCCGGCCCAGCAGCAGGAATCCGCCATCAGCCGGCGCGCCCACGTCTTCCGTCAGGATGGTGTTGACCGAATTGAAGTTGCCCAGGTCGCAATGCGCGAGGATGCCGCGTTCACCCGCTGGCACCGTGCGGCCCGTTGCCGGGTCCACCAGCCGCGACCGAATCCAGTGCGGCCCCGATTTCACCGACGGCACGGTGGCGTTGCCGTCGTCGTAGAACTGCGTGCTGAGCTCGGTCATGCCGTACATGTTGATGCACAGCGAACGCGGCACGCCCAGCAGCGCAGAGAGTTCCGCATAGAACGTGTCCAGCGGCAGCTCGCGCGACTGGCCCTTATAGCCGCCCGTATCCAGAATGCGGCTGCCCGGCGGCAGGCGAAACGCGCGGCCTTCTCGGCGCAAGGCGTCAATCACATGCACGAAGCTGAAGCTCGCGCCCAGCAGCGCATAAGGCTCGCCGTTGCGCTCGGCCTCTTCCAGCTGGCGCCACAAGCCATCAAGATCAATGCCCTGCGGCGACATGAAATAGCGGCTGCCTTCACTGCCAAAGGCGGATTTGGCCAGCGCCAGATAATGCGCCAGCGACGAATTCGGCATGGCCACTTCATCGGGGAACAAGATGCCCATCGGCAGTCGCGGTGTGCCTTGCATGACGCGGGCCGCAAAGTTGCGCGTCATGGACAGGTCGTAGACAGCCAGATGCGGATGAAAGTGGCGCCCGCGCATATCGGCGCGCGTCGTGCCGCTGGTCATGAACACGCGCTCATCAGGCCGGGCGGGTTCACAGCGCAGCTCCATCGCCTTGAACGCATCGATAGGCACGGCGGGAATATCGCTCCACGTCTTCACATTGCGCACGGTAGCGCCACGGCGCTGGCAGAAGCTGCGGTAGGGCGCGCTGGCCCCATATTGATAGGCAAAAAGCCGCAGCGCGAGCTGATCAAACTGCTCGTCGGTGCAGCTGTCCTGGGCGATGAATTCGAGTAGTTCCGCGACCGGCGGGGCGACGTTGTTCATGGGCGTTCGATGATTCCAGTACAAGGAAGCTCCGAAGCCCGCCTGCGCAAGCGGCGCAAAGGCGCGGCAGGGCAAGGCGAATGCTCTTCTTACGCCGGCATGAACCGGGTCAAGTTCGCGGGTCTGAATCTCAGCACTGGCGTGCACCCCGGAGCAGAGGCAATGTTAACCCGCAATGGGGTGGAAGTTTCGGGCTTGCCGGCTATCGAGGCCGCCCAGCGTCAATCCACTTCTGCGTCATGCCTCTGGCCAGGTTATAGCGGGCGCAGTTGTATTGCTCGAGGTGGTCCAGTTCAGTGTTCGCGATGGCGCGCAATGCCTCAACGTCGTCAGGCTCGACCGAGACCTCCGGCAATGCGTCCGCCAGCGTTCGGCGATAGAAGACGACGAACTGCATGATCTCATTGAGGCTCTGTCGATACCGGGCTCGAAGCGGGTCGGGGACGGATAGAGAGGCGCGCAGTACGCTGTATTTCCGAATGGATCGACGATAGATGAATTCAAACAACTCTACCGCGGCGGCGACGTTGCACTGTTCATAGACGCCAAGCATGGCCACGGCGTAGTCCGTGCGCTCCACATCCAGGAAAGACAGGGGCGCGCAGTTGTGCAGCAAGAGCGGCATGTTGGCGCTCAGGCGGCTTGTGCGCTTGTTGCCGTCTGCGAAGGGCTGTAGATAAGCCACGTGGACCCAAAGGAAGAATGCCGCTTCAACGGGGTTGTGAATGTGGCGGGCCTTGTCGACGATGTCATTCAGCGATTCTTCCAGGAACGTGGGTATGTTGCTCGGTGAGTAGACAGAGCCATCTATATTCACCAGACGTCGACGGAAGCTGCCGATGTCGCGTGAGTCCCGCAAGAGATCCCTCATCAACTTGGCCTGCAGGTCGACGATGACCGGCACGGTGATGCCCTCGGTAGGCACTGCGTCGACCAGGAACTCAATGGCGTTCTTATGGTTCAGCAACATCAGGGCGTCTTCGTCGAGGGGGCCCGCTTGCTCGCCGAGCTCGAAGAGTTCCTTTGTGTCCAGCAAGCTTTTGTTGTTGCCCTCCAGGCGCGACGATGACCAGGACAAGTCGATAAGCAATTGCTCCAGCACCTCGCGGGCGTACGTTCCCGCCGGTTGCTGATCTTGGCTACGGCCTGCGTTGTACAAGTCCGTGGCGAGTGTCGGTGGAAGCAGGCTGGACTGATTTGGAATGTAGTTAGCGACGAAGCTCCTTTCGTAGCCCACTGGAGGGCGGGTTCCCAGAGGCGCGCGCAGCGCTTCAACCAATGATGAGGCTGCTGGTGACCATTGCAGTGCGCCGGTGAGCGGCGGAACAGTTGCGAGTGACGGCAACGCAGCCAGGGCAGACTGGCCCGCATCGGTGGCCACGTAGCGGGTGGATCGGCCTGCGCCCAGTTTTTCTAGAAAGCCGGCGGCCACGAGGTCCCGCAAGGTCCGGTTGATGCTGGGCCGGGAGGTTTGAAGGATTTGCTCTAGTGCGCCAGGTTCCATGGGTCGTCTGGCGGCCAGAATCTGACGCAGCATGGTTTCATGCCGGAGTGACAGGCTGGCGAGGCTAGGTGGGGTCATCTGGGCAAGCCTTATCTACGGAGCGGGGGCTAATCTCGTCAAGGTGACAAGATTAAGGCTCAAATCTTATCATCTGACAAGATTTCGACAAGATTAGGACGTAGTGATAAGAAAGGCGCCGCCAGAAAGTAGGGCAGTGCCAAACGCAAAAAGCCCCGCCAAGGCGGGGCTCAATGCTTGAATCTGTTGGTGGCCTGGGGCGGAATCGAACCACCGACACAAGGATTTTCAATCCTCTGCTCTACCGACTGAGCTACCAGGCCAACACGTACGCTTTGCAAAAAGCCCAGCGCGGCGGCTGGGCTTTTTTTGGAATTTGATATTGCTACCGCAATCCCAATAATTCCAATAATTCTTTTGGTGGCCTGGGGCGGAATCGAACCACCGACACAAGGATTTTCAATCCTCTGCTCTACCGACTGAGCTACCAGGCCAACGAAGTCCGCAACTATACACAATTTTTTGTGCCTGTGCCAGCCGGAGAGAAAAAATCGCGACAATTTCCGGTTAAAGGGCCAGAGCCAAAGTGTTGGGTGAATGGCACGCAAGGGTGCGACGCAGGGTCGCGGACGGGGCGTGAATTGGCTTGGGGATAACCCGCGGGGGTATAATCTTCGACAGTTCGCTGTTACGTTTCCGGAAAATTTCCAGCCTGGGTTCCGCCGTGTTCCGCCCGTGTTCCTTTAGGTGGCCCTGACGTAACGCCTTGTTCTTAGTGGCAGTTCTTAACGCTAACTCATGTCGGTAGCTGTCCTTGCCTTCGGTCTGAATCACACGTCCGCGCCGGTTTCGGTTCGCGAACGCGTGTCCATGCCCGTCGATCTGGTCAAGCCTGCGTTGGAAGGTCTGCGTTCGGCATTTGGCGGTTCCGTCCGCGAAGCCGCCATCCTGTCCACCTGTAATCGCACCGAGATCTATTGCGCAGCCGACGGCCACGTCGCTGATCAATTGCCCGCCTGGCTGGCTGAACACAACCGCCTGGACGCCGGCACGCTGCGCCCGCACCTGTACCGCCATCATCAAGACGACGCCGTGCGTCACGCGTTCCGCGTGGCCAGCGGCCTGGATTCCATGGTGCTGGGCGAAACCCAGATCGTGGGCCAGATGAAAGACGCCGTGCGCGCTGCGGGCGAAGCCGGGTCGTTGGGCACGTTGCTGCACCAGATGTTCCAGCGCACGTTCTCGGTCGCCAAGGAAGTGCGGTCGCAAACCGCGATTGGCGCGCAGTCGGTGTCGATGGCTGCCGCCGCCGTCCGTCTGGCCGAACGCGTGTTCGGCAATTTGGACCAGGCCCGCACGCTGTTCATCGGCGCGGGCGAAATGATCGAACTTTGCGCCACGCACTTCGCCGCGCAACGTCCGCGCAGCATGGTCGTGGCCAACCGCACGGCCGAGCGCGCAGAAATCCTGGCCAACCGGTTCTCGGCCAGCACGATGAAACTGTCTGACCTGACAGACCGCCTGTCCGAGTTCGACGTCATCGTTTCCTGTACGGCAAGCTCCTTGCCCATCCTCGGTCTGGGGATGGTGGAAAGGGCCACTCGCCTGCGCCGTCACCGCCCGATGGTCATGATTGATCTGGCCGTGCCGCGCGACATCGAACCCGAAGTCGGCCGCCTGGACGACGTCTATCTGTATTCGGTGGATGATCTGGGCCGCCTGGTGCAGACCGGCACCGACGCGCGCCGCGCGGCTGTCGTGCAAGCCGAAGCCATCATCGAAACCCGCGTCCAGGGCTTCATGCACTGGATGCAGTCCCGCGAAGTGGTGCCCGTCATCCGCGACCTGCATCAGGCCGCCGAAGACGTCCGCGCCGCCGAACTCGAACGCGCGCGCCGCATGCTGGCGCGTGGCGAATCGCCCGAAGCCGTGCTGGAACAACTGGCCCACGGCCTGACGCAAAAATATCTGCACGGCCCGCTGGCGGCGTTGAACCGCAGCGAAGGCGATGAGCGCAAGCAGCTGCTTGCGTGGATGCCGCGCCTGTTCCCTGGCCGCGATTCCCGCCGTTAGCGAATCTGTCCCACGTCCCGCCTCCTGGCGGGCGTTCGTCTTGTGGGCGCCCGCTATTCCTGTTTTCTCTTTGGTCATTCCCCCATGAAATCTTCCATGCGTAGCCGGCTGGAGCATCTGTGTCACCGCCTGACCGAGGTGGACGCGTTGCTCGCCCAACCGGAAACCGCGTCCGATATGGACCGTTTCCGCAAGCTCTCGCGCGAACGCGCCGAGCTGGAACCTGTGGTCGAGGCCTTCACGGCGTTTGCCCGCACTGAGGAAGACCTGGCGACGGCGCAGGAAATGCTGTCGGACCCCGACATGAAGGCGATGGCCGAAGACGAGATCAAGTCGGGCCGCGGCAAGCTGGAAAGCCTGGAAAGCGCGTTGCAGCTGTTGCTGCTGCCGCGTGACCCCAACGACGGGCGCAGCGTGTTCCTGGAAATCCGCGCCGGCACGGGCGGCGACGAAAGCGCGCTGTTCTCCGGTGACCTGCTGCGCATGTATTCGCGCTATGCGGAAACGCGTGGCTGGCGCGTTGAGCTGATGTCGGAAAGCGCCTCGGAACTGGGCGGCTACAAGGAAGTGATCGCGCGTATTGACGGCGATGGCGCCTATGGCCGCCTGAAGTTCGAGTCCGGCGCGCACCGCGTGCAGCGCGTGCCGGCCACCGAAGCGCAAGGCCGCATCCATACGTCGGCCTGCACGGTCGCGATCATGGCGGAAGCCGACGAGATGTCGGAGATCGTCATCAATGCGAATGACCTGCGCATCGACACGTTCCGCGCCAGCGGCGCGGGCGGCCAGCACATCAACAAGACCGATTCGGCAGTGCGTATCACCCACTTGCCGACGGGCCTGGTGGTGGAATGCCAGGACGACCGTTCCCAGCATCGCAACAAGGACAAGGCCATGCAGGTGCTGGCCGCGCGCCTGAAAGACAAGGAAACGCGCGAACGGCAAAGCAAGGAAGCCGCCGAGCGCAAGAGCCTGATCGGCACGGGCGACCGCTCCGAGCGCATCCGCACGTATAACTTCCCGCAGGGCCGTGTGACGGATCACCGCATCAACCTGACGCTGTACAAGCTGCAGCAGATCATGGAAGGCGATCTGGAAGAACTGACTGGCGCGCTGATCGCCGAGCATCAGGCCGAGCAGTTGGCGGCGCTGGGCGACGACATCTGAGCTTCTGCCCATGACCGCACCCCAGCTGAAAAGCCTGCTGCTCGACACGCGCCTGCCGCGTCTGGAAGTGCGCATGTTGCTTGAGCACGTGCTGCAAAAGCCGCGTGCGTGGCTGCTGGCGCACGACACGGACCCGTTGGCGCCCGATGTAGCCGCCGCCTACGAGGCCCTGCTTGCGCGCCGTCTGGCGGGCGAGCCGATGGCGTATCTGTTGGGCCATCGCGAATTCATGGGCCATTCGTTTCGTGTGACGCCCGACGTGCTGATCCCGCGTCCCGATACGGAAGTGCTGGTGGAAACCGCGCTGGAATGCGTGGCCGGTACGGCCGGCCCCGCCGTGCTGGACCTGGGCACGGGCAGCGGCGCCATTGCGATCTCGATCGCGCTGGCGCGCCGGGATGCGCGGGTGATGGCGTCGGATGTCAGCGCCGCGGCGTTGAAGGTGGCAGCCGCCAACGCGTGGGAGCTGACCGCGTCGGTGCGGTTTGTGGAAGGCAGCTGGTATGACGCCGTGCCGGCCGGCGAAGGCTTTGACCTGATCGTGTCGAACCCGCCCTACGTGGCCAGCGACGACCCCCATCTGGATCAGGGCGACCTGCGTTTCGAGCCGCGTGGCGCGTTGACCGACGGCGCGGGCGGGTTGGAAGACCTGGGCCGCATCGTGGCGGGCGCAAGCCGGCATCTGAAGCCGGGCGGCGCGCTATGGATGGAGCATGGCTGGGACCAGGCGCAGGCGGTACGGGATTTGCTGACCGCAGCGGGGTTCGATGACGTGCACAGCCGCCAGGACTTAGCGGGCATCGAACGCATTTCCGGCGGACGCTACCCCCGCCGCTAGGCCGGTTGTTACAGAACCCAGCCCCCGACTTCCCGGCAAAGTCCGGCGGCGCGCCCGGGTAATTCGGGCGGTTTTTCCGGCTGTACCTATAATTGCCCTATTCCGTTATGCCTGTCGAAGAGACCACCATGAGCGACGTTCAAGAATTCATCCGCGAAACCGTGACCCAGCACCCCGTCGTGCTGTTCATGAAGGGCACCGCCCAATTCCCGCAATGCGGCTTTTCCGGCAAGGCCATTCAGATCCTGAAGGGCTGTGGCGTGAAGAAGCTGGTCACCGTCAATGTGCTGGAAGACGACGAAGTCCGCCAGGGCATCAAGGAATTCTCCAGCTGGCCGACCATCCCCCAACTGTACGTGGCGGGCGAATTCATCGGCGGCTCGGACATCATGAACGAGATGAATGAATCCGGCGAACTGAAGACGCTGCTGGAGCAATCCGGCGCCACGGCTTAACGCCTCGATGCGTCGACTCGTTATCGGCATCACCGGCGCCACGGGCGCGCTCTACGCGGTGCGCATGCTGCAAGCATTGCGCGGCGTGGACGATGTGGAGACGCATCTGGTGGTGTCGGCCTCGGGCGTGCTGAACATCAAGCACGAACTGGACGTCAGCCGCCACGACATCTACGCGCTGGCCGATCACGTGCATTCGGTGCGCGACGTGGGCGCCACGCTGGCCAGCGGCGCGTTCCAGACCGCAGGCATGGTGATCGTGCCGTGTTCGATGCGCACGCTGGCGGCCGTGGCCCATGGCTTGTCGGATAACCTCATCACACGCGCGGCCGACGTCACCTTGAAGGAACGCCGCCGCCTGGTGCTGATGGTGCGCGAAACGCCTTTCAACCTGGCGCACCTGCGCAACATGACGGCCGTCACCGAAATGGGCGGCATCGTGTTTCCGCCGCTGCCGGCGTTTTATCACCGCCCGGCGTCCATCGAAGAAATGGTCGACCACACGGTCGCGCGCGTGTTGGAACTCTTCGACATCGTCGTGCCCGGCCCGCACTGGGAAGGCATGAAGTAGCGTGTCTGCCAGGCAGTCAGCCTGAAATAAGAACAGCCCCGCATGCGGGGCTGTTTGCATGGGCAGGACGTTGGCCTATTCCACCAGCCCCATCCCGTTCAACGCCGCCAGGTTTTCCGGCCATTGTCGCGCGCGGGCGTTTTGCAATTCGATGCGCGCCCAGGCCATCCAGCCCGCCCATTCAATGCGCTTGTCCCACGCCGTGCCCCACGCTTGCAAGGCGGCAAGTCCGGCGGCGGCGTGTTGCTCAGCGGCGTCGAAATCGCCCGTCGTCAGCGCCAGTTGCGCCAGCAGCAAGCGCGGTTCGCCGACCCAAGGGTTGTGCGCCACGGCGGCTTCCAGCAGATGGCGCGCGCTGTCCATTTCGGTTAGCGGATGCATGCGCGTGATGACTTGCCAGTACAGCGCGCTGGCCGCCGCTTCGTCGCGCGGGCTGAGCGTGGCGCGGCACCCATCGAACGCAGGCGGGACGGGGATGCCCGTGTCAGCCGGCATGCGTGACAACGGAGCCAGCAGATGCGACAGCATCGACAGGATGTTTGACGGCGGCTTCAAAGGGCCTGGCCATAACGACGCGGCCCAGTTCGTTTTCAGGTCGCGGCGCTGTTGCTGCGGATAGCCGGCGAAGATTTCGTCCTGCCAGCTGTGCCATTGCTCGCCGATGTCGGCGGCGGACACGACGATGAACGCGGCAACCTGGCGTGGCGTCAACGTGAAGACCTGTCCGTCTGCGCCTTCAAGCGTCATGCCTGCGCTGCCCGTGCCTTGTCCGGCAAGCACCGCCTGCACGAACTTCGTGCGCGGCATCGCGCAGAACAGGCTGACCCAT
>Ga0256897_1000130_pt1 | contig 17113 bp, 9 predicted proteins | sample MC6MC0670MT_FD_186336 | JGI IMG/M metagenome (GOLD analysis project Ga0256897, IMG submission 186336) | Metatranscriptome of enriched soil aggregate microbial communities from Iowa State University, Ames, United States - MC6-MC0670-MT... | ecosystem: Environmental > Terrestrial > Soil >... | reverse complement strand
TTCGTTGCGGCCGACTTCCCGCGCAGCCCGCTTGCGGCCGATCAGCGCGAGGCGCTGGCCAGCGCATTATCAGAAGGCCGTCTGGCGTCGCTGGACCCGAACTTCGACGCCATGGCGGCCCGCTATGAAAGCAACAACTGGACGATAGGCGGCCAACACACCGCCACCGGCAAGCCCATACTGGCCGGCGATCCGCACCGCTCCATCACCATGCCGTCGCTGCGCTACATGGTTCACCTGAATGCGCCGGGCTGGAACGTGATCGGCGCAGGCGAACCCGCGCTGCCTGGTGTGTCCATGGGGCACAACGACCGCATCGCCTTTGGCTTGACCATCTTCGCCTTCGGCGACGAAGAAGACCTCTACGTCTATGACACCAATCCGGCCAACCCCAACGAATACCGCTACCAGGGCGGCTGGGAAAAAATGCGCCAGACTAGTGAATCGATTCCCGTACGCGGCGCCGCCGCCGCCGTGCGCGAATTGAAATTCACGCGCCATGGCCCGGTGATCCATGAAGACCCGGTGCGTCACAAGGCTTATGCGCTGCGCGCGGCCTACCTGGAATTTCCCGGCACCGCCGCCTACCTGGCCAGCCTGCGGTTGAACCAGGCGCAGAACTGGAACGAGTTCGTGGCCGGCATGGAAAAGCACTACACGCCCAGCGAAAACATGGTGTACGCGGATGTCGACGGCAACATCGGCTGGTTCGGCGGCAGCATCGCGCCAATTCGCCCGCGCGGCGACTGGTCGGGCATGCTGCCCGTGCCAGGCAACGGTGATTTCGAATGGCGCGGCTTCCTGGCCGGCAGCGCATTGCCACGGGTGTACAACCCGCCCGAAGGCTATGTCGCCACCGCCAACGAATACAACCTGCCCGCCGACTTTCCGTACAAGGACATGTCTGCACGCACCTGGGCCGAACCGTACCGCGTGCAACGCATCCGCGAAGTGGTGGCTGAAGGCAAGGGCCTGACGGTGCAGCAGTCGCAAGACTTGCAGTACGACAACCTGTCGATTCCCGCCCGCACGTTGGGCGGCTACGCCAAGTCTCTGAATGCCGCCGACCCGAGCTTGAACGAAGCCTTGGGCCTGCTGAAAGACTGGGACTACCGGATGAACACCGATTCACGCGCCGCGTCGGTCTACGCATTCTGGCTGCCCGAGGTCGTCAAGCGCGTGTCGGATCTCTACATCCCGGCAAACGGACGCGCGGCATTCGGCGAACTGTCCACCCGCAAGACGCTTGAAAAACTTGCCACGCCAGACGCCGCCTTCGGCCCCCGGCCTGAACAAGGGCGGGACGCTCTGCTGCTGCAAGCGCTGGCAGACGGCACGCAGAAACTGCGCGCCAAGCTGGGAACGGACGCCACCCAATGGCAATGGGGCAAGCTGCATCACATCCAGTTCGAACACAGCCTGGCCAGCCTGCTGCCGCCGGACACCGCGAAAGCCTACGGCACGCCGCGCTATCCGGTGGGTGGCGACAACGACACCGTGCATCGCGCCACGTTCCGCAAGAGTGATTTCCGTCAGATCAGTGGCTCATCGTATCGCCAGGTGATTGATGTGGCGGACTGGGACAACTCGCGTATCCAGAACGTGCCGGGCCAATCCGCGGACCCGCGCAGCCCGCATTATCAAGACCTGTTGAAGGGCTGGGCCACCGGGGAATACTTCCCCATGGCGTTCAGCCGCGCCAAGGTGGACAGCGAACGCTCGGACACGCTGACGCTGCGGCCCTCGGGCAACTGAAGAGAGCGCAAAAAAATGCCGGGCTGCGATAAGCAGCCCGGCATTTTCAATCAGCGGTATTGAATTACCGCTTCGACGCGTCCTGCTCCACCACCATATCCAGCACATACACCTTGGACGGCGCGTCCGCCGGCGGATTCTTCCAGTCGTAACGCTTCACGCGCAACACGGTGCGCACGCCGTCCTGGTGCTCGAACCCTTCGATGGACTGATACAGCGGATGCCATTTATCTTGCGCCGGCTGCTGCACGCCCGCCTCGTTATAACGGCGCTCGCGCACCATCAGGCATTGGTAATTGGGAATCATCGGATGGCTGCATTCCGCTTTCTTCGCCGCCACTTCCAGGAACATGATTTCACCGGCGCTGCCGTACAGCGTTTCCGGCGTGGGTTCACCCACGAACTTCAGCACCGTGCCGTCCTTGGCCGCCAGTTCCAGCGCGGGTTCATGCGTATCGCCTGACAGCGTGGCGCGCAGATCGCCTTTCAGGCGCTCGTTGATCTCGGCATCCAGCTGCATCAAGCTCTGCTCGCAAGCCTTCATCGTGGACGCAAGGTTCGCCACTTGCAGCACGCCATTCTGATAGCGATAACCGCCAAACTGCGTGTTGCAGCCGCCACGGATATTCAACGCATCCTTCGTGAAGGCCAAACGCAGCTGATGCTCAACACCCGGCTGCAACGCCGGAATCGATTTGCCCGACGCATCGGTGGCAGAGACCAGACGCCAGTAATAGGCGGGCAAGGTCAAGGAACTGGCGGGCGACATCGCGGTAGTAGTGGGCATCGAGGACGATCCTTCGCTGGGAGAGGAAACCGGCGCGCAAGCCTGAAGCAGCGCGGCGCATGCGGACGCAAGTAGGATTATTTTTTTCATGGTTCGTTCCTATGAGCCGTATGGCACTGATCAAAAGCGGCATTCTACGTCCGTGGTGTGGACGAATCGGACGAGCGGCGGGTGAGAGGGTTTCAAAATCTTGCGGGATCGCAGGGTCGCAGACCGTCCTTACATGGATTCGGTGAACGACTTTCGTACAGAGGTGGATGGTTCAAAGCGTGGAAATATTCAGCCCAGTCCTGTCATCGAACTATTACAGTCTGACACGTTACGTCCTGCTGATAATCCAACCCACGGCCACGCAAACTGAATATCTACCAAAAATTGTTGTAGATTCCAGACTCCTGCCTGAAATGACAAGAACGATGAAACGAGCAGTAATCAGATTAGGAGATCGTACGAGCCACGGCGGCGTTGTCGTGACCGGCGACCAAACCATCAATGTGTTTGGCAAGCCAGCCGCACGCAAGGGAGATATGGTTTCCTGCCCGAAATGCAAGGGGACGTTCCCCATTGTGGAGGGTTCCCTCTCCTGCGGGAGCGATCGAGAACTCGCGCTGGACGGGATGCGCACATCTTGTGGCGCAGTTTTGCTCGCTAGCCAGCAATTTTGGCTAGAGGAGTATGGCTCCGGTGCGTCCTCACCGCCAGAAAAAAGCGAGCAACCTCCAACGAAACGGCCAGAAGAACCGACCAAGCAACTTGTGTACGGTATGGCACAGGTTTCCTTTTACATCCAAGATCGTCGCCAGCCTATTGGCATTGGTCGTTTGGCGGCAGAGTTACTGGCGGACCGCAGCCCCGAACATGTGAAGCGCTTCATAGAATTGAACGACCATCTCGGAAAATATGCGCAATACGGCAGCATTATTCTCGTGTCGAGCGATTACGAGAATGAGAACTACACTGCCGAATCGATGAAGCTGATCCACTCAGTCAAAGAGGTTGAATCTCTACGAACAAAACTTGCGACTCATCATGTGCAAACCATGTTCGACAACTGGGATCTTCTTGCCTACGCGATCGGACAAAATGGCGATAACGTCGTGGGAGCCACAGGCACGTTCTTGAAATCGTATGGGCAGGGAATTAAGTCTGCGCTGGATCGTCTTGAAGGCGCGGCTCAGCAAGCGCTTGCACGGTCAGGAAATCTCAGAGACGCTCAGTTTCGCGCCGAACGGGCAGCGATTCTTGCGGACATTGATACCAAGTTCAAACGGATGTTGCTGGCTCGAGCCGGCATCCCCGATCAAATAAAGTTGTCCGCGGCTCTGAATCTATCAAGCAAGTCCGTTACACATATCTGGCGCTCAGGCGGGACCCCCATCTATGTGCGATATCAGCAGCAAATATATGATTGGTTTCAAAAATATGAATCAAGAGCTGCAAAACTGGCGCTAGCCTTCAGCGTTGGCAAAGCAGGGCAAGATGTATATAAGGTCTGCGCGGCAGACGACACAAGCCAAAAAGAATGCATCGTCGCGAGCTCTAGAGAAACGCTGGGGCTAGCTGCCAACATTGCAGGTGGATCAATGGCGGCATCGGGAGGAGTTGCTTTCTGCGCTATGCTCGTTCCGGCAGGAGGCGCCCCCGGTTTGATATGTGCGGCGGGCGTCATCGGCGCGTCCATATGGGCAGGGAACGAAAGCGCCGCTCTTGGTAAGTCGCTCGGCGCCGACTTGAGTACAACAGGATACGAGTTGATTTTCGAATGACAGAACTAAGCGGACAACATATCGGCGCCATTGCAGGACTGGTCTTTGTCTTGGCGTTCGTCGTTTATATTTCTTCCGCAGCGTATTTCTACTACTTCAAACTAGACGACGCCATCCGGTTGACAAGCCATCCCATGGCGAACGGCAGGACCAGATCTCAACTGACGTTCTACGAAAAACTGGCCATTTCCACCACGCTCTTGATATGGCTAGTTCTTCACAAAGCGACGTTTTGGCCAATCAATAATGTTCACCATATTTTTGGTGAAAATGATGTTCGCACCATACCTTCCGATATAAAAATTCCGCTATACCTCGCTTACGGCGGGATGGCTGTTTCGGTATTGGCGCTGCTTATAGGCAGCGCACTTAAACGCCTATATGCATGAACGTATCGGCGCTGGCGGTTGCACTCGATCTGCCAATGACACAACTTGCCAGCCAACACATCAGCGCCGTAACGCCCCGCCCGGCCACCTACCCCACCCGCAACATCCCCATCTCTTCCCGCACCACGCCGCGCTGCGCCAGCGCGGCGATCGCGTGTGCGATGCGTGCTTCCGCATCCGCCAACGTGCGCGACATGCCTAGCATTCGGCACACCGACTTGATCACATCCGCTTTCGGCGCGTTGCCCGTCATGGCCAGCACGTGCAGCACGCCGTTTGCCAGTTCCTGAATGCACACATCGTCCACGCGGCGGCGGGTGGCTTCGTCGTCGCTTGCGCCGCGGAATCCGTTCCAGGTGTCGGGCGCGACGCCCGCGGGCCAATAGAACGTGGCGTCGCCTTCGTCCGTCTGGCCCACTTCCATCGGCGTTAACGTCCGCAACCGTTCAACAATTCGGACGCCGGTGCGTTCCAGGCCCCAGGCGCGGGCGACTTTACGGTGCAGCACGGTCTCGGCGATGGGGCCTTCGGTGTCGATGACCAGCCGTAATTGTTCCGCCAATTGCGCGTTGTTGGCGCGGCTGTAGAAGGCGTCTGAATCACCGCCGGTCGCGCTCAGGTCGGCCAGTTGATAGGGCGCGACGCCACCTGTGAATACGCGGCTTGTCGTTCTGTCTACCGCGCTGTCCTTCGACGCCCACGCGGCTTCGCCTTCTTCCGTCGTGATCACGAACTCCCGCGCGCCCGCGGATTCCACAGTGGATTCAGCAGCGGATTCGGCTTCGGACTCCGTGTCTTCCACCTCGGGTTCGTCCTCGACATTGCGTTCCAGCTCTGCATTCAATCGGGCCAGAATCTTCTCCACTTCGCGTTCGGGGTTGATCCACCAATCGGTGGACCACACGCGATGCAGCCGCCAGCCCAGCCCTTCAAGCACGACCTGACGCAAGCGGTCGCGATCGCGCGCGGTGGCGCCCGAGTGATACGCGCGGCCGTCGCATTCGATGCCCATCAGATAGCGGCCCGGCGCGCGCGGGTCCACCACACCCATGTCGATGCGGTAGCCCGAGCAGCCCACTTGCGGATGCACGACCCAGCCATGATTGCGCAGCACCTTGATGACTTGCGTTTCGAACGGGCTGTCCGGCTCGCGGCCGGTCGGCAGCGATTGTTCCACCAAGGCGCGCGGCCCTTTCAGCGCAAACTCCAGGTAGTGCTTCAAGTCGCGCACGCCCGCCGCCCGCACGCGTGACAAATCGATCTGTTCCGGCATCAGCGTGCTGTAAATGACCACGCCTTCGCGCGCACGCGAAATCGCCACGTTCAGACGGCGGTGGCCGCCTTCCCCGTTCAGCGGCCCGAAGTTCATCGTCATCTTGCCGGCGGAATCCGGGCCAAACGTGATCGAGAAATAAATCACGTCACGCTCGTCACCCTGTACGTTCTCCAGATTCTTGATGAACAGCGGTTCACGCGACTGCGCGGAGATCGCCTTGTCGAGTTCCGCGTTGGCGCGGCGGCGGGCATCCAGCAGCGTTTCGATCAGGGATTGTTGCGGCTGGTTGAACGTGACCACGCCCAATGTCTGGCGGCGGCGAACCTTGTCGAGATAGTGCTGTTCGATGCCTTGCACGATGGCTTCGGCCTCGCGGCGGTTAGTGCGGCTGCCGCCCCGGTCGTAAATGCCTGCAACCTTCTCCAGCCGCACGGCCACGTCATCCGTAACGGGCGACGGGAAGGTGATCAGCTGCGAGTCGTAATACGTGACGTTGCTGAACGTGATCAGGCTTTCGTGCTTGCTGCGGTAGTGCCATTGCAAGCGCAGCCGGTTCATGTCGGCGCCCAGGCACTCGTCCAGAATGCTCTCCAGGTCTTCGACCTGGCCGTCATCGCCCGCGCCATCCTCTTCCGGCGTGGACTTGCTGAAGAAGCTTGTGGGCGGCAACTGCTTGGTGTCGCCCACCACCACCACTTGCTGGCCGCGCGCAATGGCGCCCACCGAATCCCACACCGGAATCTGCGACGCTTCGTCAAAGACCACCACATCAAACTGCGAATGGCCGGCGTCCAGATATTGCGCCACCGACAAGGGCGACATCAGCAGGCAAGGCTTGAGTTTGGGCAAGAGCGACGGCAAGCGCTGCATCAATTGGCGCACGGGAACGTGGCGCGTCTTCTTTTGCAGCTCGCGGCGCAGCAAGCCCAGCTCGCTATCCGGGCTGACCAAAACACCGTTGCCATCGGGCACTTTGCCGGCCAGCACGGCGGCGATGTAGGCGGACGTCAGCTTCTGGAAGCGGTCGTCGGCATCGCGGAATTCGCGGATCTTGCGCTCGTGGTCGGCACTGGAAAACGCGCGCAACACGGGCGAATGGTCGATGACTTTCTTCACCCACCAGTTGCGATAGCTGAATTCGAAATGCGCTTCGACCTGTTCCAAGGGCACGCGGCCCTGCTCCAGGGACGCAACCAGGCCTTGCAATTGCGACGCAATGGCCTGCTCGCGCGCCTGACGCCACACGCACCACGGCATCAAGAACTGCTTGTTATGACGCCAGCCCGCCAGCACGCCCTGAATGCGTTCCAGCGCGCCGTTGGCATCCGATGCGCCCGCCAGTGCTTCGGTGGGTTTGGCCAGCGCATCCACTTCCGCCAATCGGTCCTGCATGGCGCGCCACGCTTCCCGATAGGCCAGCAACGATTTGCCCAGCGGCGAACCCGGTTGCAGAAAGGCGCGGTTTTCGCCCACCAGCGCTTGCAGGCGCGTGCGCAAGTCCGCCGCCGTGATCGGGTCGCCGGCAACCCGCGTGACGGCATCGGCAAAGCGCTCAGCCCATTGCTCATGCCGCTGCACCTGTTCCCAATCGGTGGACAAGCCCGTATAGCTGTCTTGCAGCAAGCGCTGCGCGTCCGCCTTCAAGACGGCCAGCTCGCGGTCTTCGGTATTCACCAGCGCCAGCGGCGCGAGCATGGCGGCAATTGACGCCTCATCCGGCCGCTGGCTATCCGTGCGATACACGGCCAGACGCTTGCGGATGCCGCCCTTGGCGAAGACGGACTTCGGCCACCATGCCGCACATGCCGACAGCCACTCGGCCTTCAGCGTATTGGCATCAAGCTCGGCCAATTGCGCGTTCCATTGCGCTCCCACCTGCATCCAATGGGCGTTGCGCGCCAGACCGTGGCGAGCCAACGCCTGCACCTGAAAACGGGCGGCGGGGTCGTGCGCTTGCGTGGCCAGGCCCGCAGGCACGGAGGGCGCGGCGAGCAGCACGTCGATCAACTGATCCAGGTGGGCGTAAGCATCCAGGCTCAAGCCTTGCGCCGGCACGCCGATGCCGTCGCCCACCGCCACGGCCTGCGCCTGCAAGCCTGCCACGGCTTGCTCCAGCGCCTGCGCCGCGGCCAGCAGCGCGTCTTGCCAGCTGGGGCTCCATTCGGCCATGCCGATATGCGCCAGCGGATGGCCATGCAGCACGCCAAGCTCTTTGGACAAGGTCGACATGCGGCGCGCCGTCTCGCGCAGTTGCGCAAGGTCTTTGTATTGGTGCGCGTGCGCATCCGCCCAGAACATGGGCGACGGCTCCTTGCCCGCGTTCTGAATGCAGGTGCCGATGGCGTCGTACACGGTCAGGCCGTTGGAATGCGTGTAGTGCAGCGCATCGACCAGCCCGTTCAAGTCCTGGCGCAGCACCGTCAGGCGCTCGGCTTCGCGCGCCCAATCGTCGCTTGTGCGCTGGCCGCTATGGTCCAGCGCGCGGCCCAGCTGTTGCAGCACCTCGGATTTACGCGCCTTGGACGAATGCAGTTCCAGGCAGAACGGGCCCAGGCCGATATTGGCCAGACGGCGATGCACGACTTCCAGCGCGGCCATTTTTTCCGAGACGAACAGCACCGTCTTGCCGCGCGCGAGCAGATGCGCGATCAGGTTCGTGATGGTCTGGCTCTTGCCCGTTCCCGGCGGCCCTTCCAGCACCAGATCGCGTCCCGCGTCCACCGCGCAAATCGCCTTCAACTGCGAGGAATCAGACAGCAGCGGCGTCAGCAGATCTTCGGGCTTGTAGCTGTCGTCCAGGCGGTCAAAGCGCTGATCAAACGGTTCTTTGGCAAACGCCTGCCCGGGGTGATCAATCAGATGCCTGACGACGCGGTTGGCTTTCAGCTGCTCGGTGCGGTCTTGCAGGTCTTTCCACATCAGGTACTTGGTGAACGAGAAGATCCCCAGATGCACCTGTTCCAGCACCTCCCAGCCCGCGATTTCCCGCACGGCCAGCCGGAACGCCTGCAACACACGAGCCACATCAACGCCCTTGTCATCAGCGGGCAGGATGTCCAGGCCCGGAATGCGCAGCTCGTAGTTGTTGCGCAGCATCTGCAACAACGTGGGGTTGATGATGGTCTCGTCGTCGTGGCGCACCAGCCGGAAACCGCTGCGCACCGACTGCCGTTGTAGCGACACCGGCACCAGGATCAGCGGCGCCAGATGCGCGCTTTCCGCGCCGGGGCTTTCGGTCCAGCGCAGCATGCCCATCGCCAGGTACAACGTGTTCGCGCCGCCCTCTTCCAGCCCGGTGCGCGCTGCGCCGAAGATGGTCAGCAGGTTGGTGTCCAGCGCTTCTTGCGTCACGCGCGCGATCAGTTCCTTGTTGCCCAACGCGTCCAGCGCCATGTCTTCCAGCGGCGCGCGGCCGCCGCGGGCCACATGCACATCGGCCACGCGCGGGTCGCTGCCATCCATCAGCGCGGCGGGCAACGGCCGAATGCGGAATTCGCTGCCATCGACGATGGCGTCTTCCAGCAGCGCCAGATCCGGCACAACCAGCGGCAAGGTGGACTTGGTCAGCTTGAAGTTCAGCAGACGGTTGCGCAGCGTCAGGTCGAGCAGGCGCGACTTCCATTTGGCCAGCCGGCCTTCCGGCGTGTCGTCGGCGGGCTCCAGGCTGATCACGAATTCCGGGTCCAGCGGCGGCAGCTCGGGTGTCGGTTCGATGGCGGCGGGACGCTCGGTGTCGTCAGCATCGGTGGGCGTTACCGACACCACGCGAGACGGCAGCGGCTTGATCTGCAATTCACGCGCGCGATGCACATCGATGGCGTAGCGGAAGGTGTTCTCTTCGCGCAGATGGGCCGCGCCCTGCTCCAACGCGCGCCGCAACGACGGGCGAAAGTTCGGATGCTGCGCGATGCCGGTGGTTTCAAACACCAGGAATTCGCCGCTATCCACGCGCTTTCTGACGGCTTGCACGTCGTCCGTCAACGGGTCTGAAAAAGAGGCCTGATGCAGCCACACGCCCACCCACGCGTGCCCGTCCTTCATCAGAATGACCGGGCGCAAGCCCGCCTGCTCCAGGCAGGACGAGAACAGCATCGCCAGATCCAGGCACGTCGCCACCCGGGCGTCCATGATGCGATCCGGCGTGCGAATCTTCTGGCCGTCCACACCAAACGACGCGGGCGGTTCGGCGTAATGCAGCGATTCCGCGGCCAGCGTGCTGTAGATGGCGGACACCTGCTTCCACACCACATCGCGGCTTTTGGACTGGTAGCCGTTCATTTGCAGATCGGCGTGCTGCGCGCGCAGCAGCTTGGACGCCTTGCCGATCAGCACATCCACAGCCGGATTGTTCGGCATGGAAAACGCGGCCAACAATTCCGGCAAGGCACGCGTGCCGGCCCATTGGTCATACGCCAGCACGGAAATAGGTTGCGATGCGTGGCCCAATTCCTGCGTGCCTGACTGCACCACCACATCGATGCTGGCGCGCACGGCTTCTTGCAAATCGGCCACGTAGGCGTGGTCGGGCGTCAGGTCCAGCGGGGAGATGCGGCGGATTTCTCCCGGCACCAGCACGTCAAAGCGCAGCGTCACCGGTTGGGCGAAGGCGGGATTGCAGCGCAGCCGGACTTCAATGTTCTCGAAGGTATGCGCCGACCGGTTCGTCACGCGCAACGTGCGAACGATGGGAACCGCGTTTTGAATCGAGGCGTAGCCCAGCGTGGGATCGGCGTCGATATCGATGGCGATGGCGTCGGGCGTGTTCACCCCTGCCGTGGGCAACGCAGTGGCAGCTGCAGTGCCGGCCTGAGGTGCGCCGGTCTGCGCTGGGCCAGTGAGTACTGCGCCAGCCTGCGCCGCGCCGTCCTGAATCGCCAGCGGTTCCAGGTCTTGTCGCTTATCCATCGATATCTCTCGGTTCGGTTTCGAGGCCATTCATTCGGGCCACGAAAATCTGCAATGCCGGATTTTAAGACGCGATGAAGCCTCTGCCCTCTGGAAACAGAAAGTTTTGCTGATCAGCGTACATATCGACGGGCATGCGCCTTAAACCGGCCTGCTGCCCGTTGAACTATTGCGCGGGCGGATAGGCGGGGTCCGTCAGGCAGGCCTGCACCCACTCGGTATCGTCCGACGCGTCGATCTCGCCATCCAGCTTCGGCAAGGGCCTGTCGGCATACACATACTGCGGGGCTTCAGGTTGCCGGTTCCAGTTGGCTTTCGTGTCGCCGACCGTGGCGCACGCTTCATCGGCGCTGCTGAACGAGCACGACGCGATGACACGCGGCTTGCCATCCACTACGTTGGCGACGTAGCGCTTGGTGTAGACCGCCCCCGACGCCCAGGACTCGTCCACCGAGCACACGCGGTCATTGTTCTGGTAGTGGCGAATGGCAAAGCAGGCGTAGTCAAGGTCGTCACCGGGCAGCACGTCGCACGACGTCCAATAGCCCCCGAACGCGCCGCCCGTGAATCGCGACTGGAACGTCTGCTGCTGTTGCGCGCGGCGAATCATGGTGGGCGCGACGGTCCCTTTGCCGGATTCCTGGAACTGCCCGATGCGGTTATCGATCAGGTCACGCGCGATCTCACCCATGCTCTTGTCGTCAGGCACGGCGTCGGGGTCCGAGAGCAGACGGTCCAGCGCCCGGTCACGCGCGTCGAGCCACCGCTTCTGGCTGGCCACCAGCATCGCGCGGATGCTGTCGTCCGGCGCCAGCTTCAAGATCGCCTGGTAGGCGCGATTCAGCCTGGCATCGGCCGCCACGGTTTTCTTGTCCGAGCAGATCAGCTTTTCGACGGCGGTGCCCGCCTTGGCGCAATTGATCGCCATGGCGGGAGCGGACAGCGCGAACAAGCCAACCAGAAATACGCCCTTTACTGCGGAACATGCCAATTTCATTGCGTTCTTCTCTTTACAAAGGCCTGCCGGTTCGGCTTAGCGGCTGATGACTTCGCTGTCTTCCATCACGATGCGATAGTTGTTGCGCAAGTCCAGCACGTAGGTGAAGTTCGAGGTGCCGGAAGCGGTTTTACCGCGCTTCGGGCTGGAAACCTTGTAGTCGTAGATGCCGGCCACCAAGCAGCGGCCGTCGGTGCAGCGCGCCACCAACGAGGTCTGGTCCACGGTGAACCGGCGGATCGGCCAACGCGCAAAGTACGCTTCCTTATCCGCCAGGATTTCCGACTTCGGACGCCGCTTCTTGAAGTAGTCGACCGTGTCCGCGTAGAACTCACGCGTGAATTTCAGCGCGTCTTCGTTGTTGCCCGCGCCGGTCTGAATCATCAGGGCCGCCGCGTTGATCGCCCGCTGCTCATCGGTCAACGGCGCAGGCGCGGCGTCCTTTTGCAGCGTGGGTGTGGCGGCCGGCGCGGGGCCTGAATGCGCGGATTGAACGGGGGTTTGGGATTGGGGCTGCGACTGCGGCTGCGGCTGCGGCTGCAGCTGAGATTGCGACTGTGCCGTCGCTGCCGCTGGCGCGTAAACGTGCCCGCCTTGCGGTGCGCTACGCTGTGCCGTCTGCGTGTTCCCCGTCCGGTTGATGCCGTACTTGGCGATTTCCTGTGGCGAGAAGAAGTACATCTCTTTCGAGGGCGTGCTGAACATAATGCCCAGCACATCCGCCGACACGCCGTACTTCGGCAAGGTCGCCACAATGTCCGACACGCCCAACTGCGCCTGTTCGCTCGTCATCTCGGGCGAGGTGATCTGGTGCACGCCCAAGCGCCCGTCCGCCACGCGCTGGCGCCCCGCAAAGAACACGAACGCACATGCGGATGCGCAATAGCTGTCTTTGGGAATATAGGTATTCAGCCCGCGCTCGTAGACCTCTTCGCCAATGATCAGCCCCATATGCACCAGCCCGCCGCCGTTGTTCTGCAATACCAAGGTAGCAATGGACGGGTGCTCGCGCAGCACCTTCTTCAGATGCAGCATGTCGTTGGCGCCCACGCCCGTGTTGTAGACGAGCAGGTTGGGCGCGCTGGGAAAGTAGACAAAGGGGCCGTAGCGTTCGGACGGTTCCGACGGCTGGGGCGCTTGCGCGGACGCCTGCTGCGGGGCCTGCGCGTAGGACGCCGCCATGCCCGCCACGGACATCGCCGCGCTCATTCCAAAAGCCGTTAGTGTTCTTGTAAGCATCGGATCTGTTCTATCGCCGGGGAAGGCGCAAATTTATCAGGCATCGCCGAAGCGTCGTGCCCGTTGGCGCCAGCAGCGCGCCATTTTGCATGAAATCAACTTACAAAATAGAAACAGAGTTCAACGTTCTGAAACGTGCGCCCGGGCTATCCTGCGCCGGCCTTCCCTACCGAGACCTTGCTTCCCATGCGCCTCCGACTCGCATCGCTATTGTTGTCTTCCCTGTTAGGCGCCGCCCTGCCCAGCCATTACGCGTTGGCCGACACGACCGTGCCATCGCTGGACAAGGCCCGCAGCGCCCTCCAGACGGAAGACGCCCGCAGAATGTACGACAGCCAGATGAGCGGCGCGCCCCAGCCAGATGGGCTGGGCGTTGCCTTACCGCCCGGCTTCACGCGCGAATTCCTGGTGCAGCAGTTGGCCCCGGGCCAAGATCCCAAGCGGCTGTTGGTAGCGGGCGCAAAGCCGTGGGGGCAACGCGCAGGAACGTTCGTCGCGATGGTGTGCCTGGCGTCGACGCCCGAACGCGCGGCGCAATTGATCAAGTTCGGCGGCGGAGAATGCGCCGATCTGTCTAGCGACGATGAGAAGAACGGCGTCTGGTTCGGCGTGTTTGGCACGACGCCCGGCTCGGCGCCCACCCTGCTTGCGCGCACCGACGGCCCCGTCAAGACGCCTACCGACTGGAGCGACACCGACATCGACTTGCCTCAAGACCTGGCCACTGAAGACACGAAAGCCCCGCTGCTGTCGGTGCCCACCGAGTGGAAGCGCTTCGACCTGGCCGCCTACAAAATCGCCCCCGGCGCCGTAGCCTTCGGCGTGCGCGCCGGATGGAGCGAAGGCTATTCAGGCGGCGGCGCCAACTTCGAAGCCCTGTACCTGTTCCACATCGACGGCCCGACGCTGCGCGTCGTCTTCGCGCAACCCATGTCTTTCTTCAAATCCATCGCGGGGGATTGGCACCCCGACGGCACACGCGACCACGACATGTCCGACGCCAGCAACATCCTGGTGGTGCTGCCGGAGAAGACAGACGGCTACTTTGACCTGCAACTGCGCCAGCAAGGCGGCAAGTGGAAAAAGACGTTGAAGTGGTCGGCGGCGGCGCGGGGGTATCGGTAAGAAGGTGCTGCGACGAACAGCCGAGTGCTCAGAAAAAGTCGGACCAATACCGGCTTTCATTCGCTCGCTCCCATGAGACACTGACCAGAGAGTTCTGCGCAGCTTCCGCATCGGTCGGACGCATTTTCCTTAACGCCGTTTCCTCTCTGCCGAAGCCCCCCCTCATGACCCGAGAGTTGATTCTCTATTGCGACGAATCCGACATATCAGGCAAGCACTTTGCCAACTTCTATGGCGGAGCGTTGGTTGAATCCATGCATCTCAATGAGGTCATTGAGACGCTGCTGGCGTCGAAGAAGCAGCTACATCTTGGCGCCGAAATCAAATGGCAGAAAATTTCGGAGAACTACGCAGGCAAGTACATCGAACTGATGGACACGACGTTCTCTTTGGTCGCTGCTGGCAAGCTGAAGTTGCGCATCATGTTTACGCAGAACTACTTTGGCGTGTCTCAGCTTTCAGCGGCGCAACGTGAAAACGGCTTCTTTCTTCTTTACTACCAGTTCGTCAAACATGCATTCGGCCTGCAATTCTGCACCCAGCAGCTAGGCCCCGCCCGACTCCGAATCTACTTCGACAAACTGCCGGATACCGATGCCAAATGCCTGGCCTTTAAGGCCGTTGTGTCCGGGCTTAGTCAAAGTCCGGCGTTCGAACGCGCGCGCGTCACCATAGCCAGGGAACAAATCGCAGAAGTTGATTCGAAGAACCACGTGATTCTTCAATGCCTTGACGTCGTCCTGGGTTCGATGCAATTTCGCCTGAACGAAAAACACAAAACGCTACCCGAGGGAGCGCAGTCAAAGGGCAGGCGCACACTCGCCAAGGAAAGGGTGTACCGGCACATCAATGGCCGAATTCGCCAGCTTCACCCCAACTTCAACGTCGGCGTCAGCACGGGGGGCCACGAGGAACTACGCTGGCATCAACCTTATCGGCATTGGCTCTTCAAGCCCCTTGACCTGAAGATTCGCCCTGAATTCGCGAAAAGGAAATGAAAAAGCCCCGCGTCAGCTACATCAGAGTCCCAAGTGGAACTTGGGCGTTCGCTTAACGAAGGGCTAGGCCAAATTTACTTGAACGCGGCGCGGGCATCAAGGTGCGAGAAGCACAGAAAGGTGAAAGCCCGAATTCTAGGACTGTTTCCCGGCAAGGCGCCCCCTTAATGAATCGTCCGCGCCCCTTTGCGCGCCCGCTTGATTTCGTACATGCGGGCATCTGCCAGGCGGACGGCGGCTTCGGCGTCCAAGCCGCGCGGGTCCACCGCGACCACGCCGACGCTGGCGCCCTCGTAGGGCAGGACCGCGTCGCCCAATTGATAGCGGCCGATGGTGGCCGCCGTAGCGCGTTCTTCCAGCGCGCGGGCGGCGTCTTCGGCTTCGCCGCGTAGGGCCTCGCCGCCCGGGCCGATGTTGCCGCGTTCGATGGCCGGGCCGGGGCCGATCAGCACGAACTCGTCGCCGCCGATGCGGCCCAGCATGTCGGACGTGCGCAAGGTGCTGGCCAAGCGGCGGGCGATCTCTTGCAGGAAACCATCGCCCTGCTGATGGCCGTACGTATCGTTGATGCTCTTGAAGCCGTCCAGGTCAATCACGCCGACCAGCACGCTGCCGCCTTCGCGCAGCGCGCGCTTTTCCAGCCGTTCCAGTTCTTCATACAAGGCGCGGCGATTGGGCAGGCCCGTCAGCGGATCGGTCAACGCGTAGGACATCAGCTGGACGTTCGCGGCCTGCAACTGCTCCATCAGGATTTCGCGTTCCAGGAAATTGGCGATCACGTTGGAGAACAGCTTCAGCACCGCTTCGGCCTGTGGCGGAATCTGGTGTTGTTTGGCGCTAGCGGCGCAGAGTGTGCCCAGCAGCGTGCCTTCATCCGTGCGAACCGGCGCGCTCACGTAAGTCTGAATGCCCAGTTGGCGGGCGGCCTCGGAATCGGGCCAGCAATGGGCGACGTCGCTCGTGCACAGCCGGCCTTCTTCCAATGCTCGCTTGCATAGCGTGTCGGACCACGGCACCGACAGACCTTCGGGAATCTGCATGTCGCCCACGTTGCGCGCATAGCGCACGTGCTGCAAGTCGGCGGTCAGGTCGATGGACGTTAGATACGTGGATTCCAATCCGGTGACGCTGCCCAACATGTCCAACAGCGGGCGGGTCAGTTGCTCGACAGTCTTAGCCTGCGGCAATGATTTCGACAATCCGGCCAGTATCGGGTCCAACGGCAATCTCCTCGAAGCGCGCGCGCGTGCAGCGGCGCGGTTATGCAAGCCCGGTTCCAGTCAGAAGGCGGGCGGGTCAGCGGACATTATGCACCGATGAAAAAACCCGCATTGCCCTTGATGGGCAATGCGGGTTTGCATACTGCCGTCATGCAGACGCCTGGCGGCGTCCCGACGATTTGATTTAGCCGACCACGCGGAAACGCTCGGCGTCGTCCATGAAGGGCTTGTCGCCAAAGCCATTTTCGTTCGAGCCGAACGGCATCTGCGCGCGCAGCTTCCACGACGCCGGCACCTTCCATTCGCGCGCGACCACGCCGTCGATCAGCGGGTTGTAGTGTTGCAGGCTGGCGCCGACATCGGCGTTGGCCAGCGCGGTCCAGACCGACAGCTGAGCCATGCCGCCCGCTTGTTCCGACCACACGGGGAAGTTGTCGGCGTACAGCGCAAACTTTTCTTGCAGGCTGCGCACGACGTCCTGGTCTTCGAAGAACAGCACGGTGCCCACGCCAGCGGCAAAGCTCTTGAGCTTCGCTTCGGTCTTGTCGAACCCTTCGGCCGGCGCAACCTTGCGCACTTCTTCGATGGCCAGATCCCAGAGCTTCACGCTTTCGGCGCCAAACAGGATGACGGCGCGCGAGCTTTGCGAGTTGAAC